>Ga0209456_10000446_pt1 | contig 22522 bp, 21 predicted proteins | sample COG_11_FD_184755 | JGI IMG/M metagenome (GOLD analysis project Ga0209456, IMG submission 184755) | Pelagic marine sediment microbial communities from the LTER site Helgoland, North Sea, for post-phytoplankton bloom and carbon turnover... | ecosystem: Environmental > Aquatic > Marine > Neritic...
GTTCCTGCTGATCACCGCGGTGTTCTCGCGATTGGCGATTCTCGAATTGAATCTGCCAGGCTCCTCTTCTGAGCCCGTGGACCCGCAGGAACAGGTATTTCAACTGGAAGTCATCGTTCGTCAGGACAAGATCGAAGTCGGCGATCGTAACCAGGGATTGCTCGGCGTCTACCCGAACAGCGACGATGGTTACGACTACGGCGCATTAAGAACCAAGTTATCCGAACTCAAGGAAAGGTATCCCGACAAGTCGGACGCGGCGATCCTGCTCGAGCAGGATATTGCGTATGACACGCTGGTGCAGGTAATGGACACGGTGCGAGTGGCGGAAAGGATCGAGGACGAGTCGGTGCTGCGGTCTGACCTGTTCCCGGACATTTCGATTGGCGATGCGCCGGTCCTGGATGAGGGGGTCTAGGCGATGGTCAAGTCGGCTCGTGCGAAACGGATGGAGAAGCACCACAAGCGCAACAAAGGCGCCGGTATGCTCAACCTCGTATCGCTGATGGATATTTTTACGATTCTGGTTTTCTTCCTGCTCGTCAACTCATCGGACGTAGAGACGCTGCCGAACACCAAGGACCTGCAGTTGCCTGAATCGATCGCAGAAAAGAAAGCCAAGGAAACCGTGGTCGTCCTCATTGGTGAGGTGGATATCATTGTGCAGGGTACGCCGGTGGCCAAGGTCGCCGATGTCATGATGACCAAAGGCAATGACATACCTGCGTTGCGCGAAGCACTGTTGTCGCAAAATGATCGCGTACTGCGCCGTGAGGCGCAAGACGATATCGCCGGACGGGAAGTCACGATTATGGGAGATAAGGACATCCCGTATCGGTTGCTGAAAAAAGTGATGGCGACGTGCACGGCATCGGATTACGGCCAGATATCGCTGGCCGTGCTGCAGAAGAGTTCAGACAAGCTGGACAACATTCAGGCAGCCCGTTAGGCACAGGGACGAGGCATAGGAGTCGCGGAATTGGATTTACCGTATTACAGAGAGTATGAACTGCCTTGGACATCGGAGCTGGGGCAGGAACGCAAGTTCCGGCGCCTGCTCGGCATCATATTCCTGATCTGTGCCGTGCTTGGACTGGTGTGGCCATTTATTCCTGTGCCGGAACCCGATCCGTACGATGTCGAGGAGATCCCGCCCCGCATTGCGCAACTGCTGCTCGAGGAAAAACCGTTGCCGCCACCGCCCCCACCGCCCAAGGAGGAGGAGCCGGAACCCGAAGAAGAGGAACCTGAGCCAGAACAGGTTGTTGAGGCCGAGCCGGAACCCGAGCCCGAGCCGGAACCCGACCGTGAGGAAGTTGCCCGTGAGCAGGCCCAGGCCGCATTGATGCCGTTCGCCGAAGATCTTGCCGACCTGGTCGACAAGGACCTCATTGAACAGATGGCGGATGATCGTCCTTTGACTGCGGCGGTGGGCGAAGCCGAGCGCAACGAGCGCTCGATGATCACGTCCAAAGCAGGCGCCGCATCAACGGGAATCAATACCGCCGGCATGAGTCGCAACACGGGTGGTACCGGTATCGCGGGACGGTCAACAACCAAGGTTGCAAGCCCGGTTGCCGGGATCGGTCAGGCAGGCGGCGGTGCTTCACGCTCAGGTTCGAGCGGCAAGGCCTCCCGGTCCCGCGAAGAGATCGAACTCGTGTTCGACAAGAACAAGGGCGCTATCTTCGCGCTGTACAATCGCGCGCTGCGCATGGATCCGTCACTCGAAGGCAAGTTGGTGTTGAGGCTGACAATCGCCCCGAACGGACAGGTTACGATGTGTGAGATTGTCTCCAGTGAGCTTGGCGACGCCGAACTCGAGCGCAAACTCGTACAACGAGTGAAGCTGTTCCGTTTCGAGGCCAAAGACGTCGAAGCGATCACGACCACCAAGCCCATCGATTTCTTCCCGGCGTAAGCGACCAATATTCCGGAGCGCGTCCTCCGCAATTCGATAATCATCGTGTTGCCAGGGGCGATAATGCCGCAATAGCCCTGTTGCTCATATTCGCGACTGCGTAAACTGTGCAGTCAGCGAGGATCACTATGAACAAACTAATTTCGATTGCCGCGGTCGCGAGTCTGCTTACAGCGGTGGTTTCCTCAGCTGAAATCACCGCCGAGGACCTCATTAGCCAATCCGGTTTAAGGGAAGGACCGTTTGCCGCACGCGACTTACCGCGATGGAATGGTGCAAGCAAAATCCTCATAGTCGGTTTTGCTGGTGAAGCCAGGGAGATACTGCAAGCTCTGCTACCGAATACAGAACTTGTGGTCGCAAGTTCGGAGTCCGACGCGCTCTCCAAAATCGTCGATGTGGAGGCCATCGTCGGTTCTTGCAGTGCGACGTTGGTAGAAGCAGCCAAGAAGTTGGTCTGGATACAAATATATTGGTCTGGTGCCGAGAGTTGCTTGGCTGTACCACGTGTCGCCAGCGGTGACGTGATACTCACCAACATGCAGAAGATGTCCGCGCCTGTGATCGGCGAGCACGCCGTAGCGATGGCGCTTGCACTAGCCCGAGGTTTGCCCGTATTTGCCAAAGAAATGCAATCTGATACTCGGGCGGAACTCTATACACCGCATTCAACCATGATGTCACTATCCGGGAAGACCATGTTGGTTGTCGGTCTCGGCGGCATAGGCACGGAAGCTGCACGGCGCGGCGCTGCCCTGGGAATGCGGGTTGTTGGCACGCGCAATAGTAGTCGGGACGGACCTCCATTTGTGGACTATGTGGGTTTATCCGGTGAACTCTTGCAGCTTGCCGGCCAGGCGGACGTAATTGTTAATGCGTTGCCGCTGACTGAAGCGACGCGCGGTTTGCTTGACGCTGAGTTCTTCGACGCAACGAAGCAAGGAGCCTTGTTTGTCAATGTTGGTCGAGGCGCTACAGTTGATACCGGGGCACTTGTGGCGGCGATACGAGACGGACAGATTGCCGGGGCCGGTCTCGACGTCACAGACCCGGAACCGTTACCGGCCGATCATCCATTATGGAATTTTGATAACGTAATCATCACGCCGCATGTCGCTGGCCGCGGTGGGGAACGTGAGCGGCACTTCACATTGCTCAGGGAGAATCTCAGACGTTATGCGGCCGGAGAGCGGTTGCTGAATGTTGTAGATCCGGAACGAGGCTACTAGCGAGACAGCCGTGGCAAAGATCGATTATCGAAAGAAACGCCGGGTCGCGATCGATGGCGCCGCCCGGCGCCGCTTGTACCTGTTCCGGCATGGTGCCGTCGATTACATCGATGAAAGCGGCGATTGGGTTGCGGATCCGGATCTGGTCGATCTCAATCCGCGGGGCAAGGCACAGGCTGCAGGAATGGCCAGGTTGTTCGCCGGCGTTCATCTCGACAAAGCCTTGTGTACAGGACTTCCCAGAACCCGGCAGACCGGCGAGACGATCCTGGGTGATCGCGATATTGAACTGGAAGTGTGCAAAGAACTCGAAGAGATTCGGCCGCTCAAAGGGGAAACGGCTGGCGGATACGATATTTATTCGGACATTGCATTCTCTCACTGGCGCGCACCGGAAGCAGATGCGAGATTCCTGCGCGGAGAGCGTTATCACGATTTTTTTGTGCGTATCAGCGCCGCGATGGAGTCACTGCTCGCCGACCAGTCGTGGCACAACCTGGCCGTATTTGCCCATGGCGGGACCAATGCCGCGGTGCTGGGATGGGCCACCGGGGTCGGTCTGGATGCTTTCGGTCTACTGGATCAGTCGATGTGTTGCCTGAATATTATTGATTTCGATATTGACGATTCGGGGCGACTCGTACGCAAGACGGTTCGCGGCATGAACATCACGGCCGATGATCCCGTCATGCGAGATCGATATGCCAGCGATATGGAGCTGCTCGCCCGCCGAATCCTCAAGTGGCAAACATAGCAACGGCGGAACCGTCTGAGGGTTTCCCGCCGATAGCGGGGTCGGACGCACGCGTTCTCATACTCGGCAGCTTACCGGGCCAACGCTCGATTACCGAACAGCAGTACTACGCGCACCCGCAGAATGCCTTCTGGCCTATCATGCATGAGCTTTTCGGCATTCAGGGCGAGTACGACATTCGCTGCCAGCAACTGGTCCGGCATCGTATCGCGGTTTGGGATGTTTTGGCGCGCTCGATACGTCCGGGCAGCATGGACGCCGACATCCGGCTCGGCGGTGCTCGCGCGAACGACTTCGAAGAATTTTTCGTCGCGCATCCGGAGATCCAGTTGATCGCGTTCAACGGCAGAAAGGCCGAGCAGCTGTTCGGGAAATTCGTCGGCATGCAGGCGACGGACGAGTCGGTTCGGCGCGTCGGTCTGCCGTCCACGAGTCCCGCCTACGCTGCCATGCCGTTCTCGGGTAAGCTTCTCGCCTGGCGCCAGGCACTACAGTCAGGTGTCACAGACCAAGTAACGGGAAGAATGAAATGATCGGATACGTAACCCTGGGCACAAACAGGTACGACGACGCTGCGTGGGCAACTTCTATGCAGGCTATTTTCGCGATCTCGACGGCAACAAACTCAATGCGTTCTGCATGGTTGAAGGCCAGTGAATAACGACCTTATCCTTCAGCCGATGTTCGGCACGATGGTTCTCACGGCGATTATCTGGTTCGTCATGTATGCGAAGCGAATTCCGGCGATGAAAAAGGCGAGGGTGCCCGTGCAAACCTACACCACGCCTGAGAAAGTAGTGGAGGCGCTGCCCGAAGCCGTTCATTATCCGGCGTACAATTTAAAGAACCTGTTCGAGCTACCGGTTCTGTTTTACGGACTGTGCCTCTTCCTGTACGTAACCGGAAATGTCGACACTACGTACGTGGTCGCGGCGTGGCTGTTCTTCTCGTTTCGAGTCCTGCACAGCTTCGTCCACTGCACTTCCAACATCGTGATGCTGCGGTTCTACCTTTATTGCGGCGGGGCGCTGGCGCTCTGGTTCATGCTGGGTCGGGTGGCCATAGGCCAGCTGGGCGCTTAGCACGCCCACGGTCCACTCACAGGGCGCTGTCCCCGGTTTCGCCTGTGCGGATGCGCCATACCTGATCCAGGTTGGTGACGAAGATCTTGCCGTCACCGACCTTGCCAGTCTTCGCCGCATCGACGATGGCTTCTACAACGCGCTCAACCAGGTCGTCGGAAACCGCGACTTCGATTTTTGCTTTGGGAAGAAAATCAACGACATATTCGGCTCCGCGGTACAATTCCGTGTGACCCCGCTGGCGTCCGAAGCCCTTGACCTCGCTCACCGTCATGCCTTGTATGCCCACTTCGCTCAAGGCATTTCGGACGTCATCAAGGCGAAAGGGTTTTACAATGGCGGTGACAAGCTTCATTCGTAGGGTCTCCAAAGCGGATAGGCCAGTGGGCGTATGCTAGCAATAGGCGTTCCCTATGTGTACAACTAAACGGGACGAACAGGCAGGGAGCTATGACGGCGAGAGCAAGGTTGTTGAAGGAACCGGAGGGGCTGCTGTATTACGGTGGGGCGACAGCCTACGCCTTTCTTGGATATGGGCTGGGCTTCGCTGGTCTTTTTCACGAATATTGGCTCGTCAATATCATTGCCATGTTGCTGCTCGCACATGCTATGACCATTGCGGCTTACCTGATACATGAATGTGGTCACAACCTGGTGTTTGCGCACAGCCGTCACAATGCGGTCCTCGGGCGAATCATGAGTTGGCTGTGTGGTGCGGCATATGGCACTTACGAGGATATGCGGTACAAGCATTTTCGCCACCATGTCGACAATGATGACGTGGTCTGGTTTGACTACGACCGATTTTTCGAACAAAACCCTCTGATTACCAAACTGACCCGATTCCTCGAGTGGTTTTACATCCCGGCGCATGACCTGATCATGCATGCTGTGATGATCCTGACTTCGTTCGTTATCCCGATGCGTCGTAAACAGCGGGTTCGAAATGTGTCAGTCATTCTCATACGGGGCGGCATATTTACAGCCTTGCTGTTTCTGGCACCGAAGGCTGCAGGCCTCTATGTCGTCGCGTATCTGATCATGATGCACATACTGCGATTCATGGATAGCTTGCAACACGATTATCCTTACAACACGACGCTCTTCGAGTACGAAAAACCGCCACATAAGGGCGATCCGGAATGGGAGCAGCGACATACATTCAGTAACCCGCTGAGCCTGCGGTTCCCCAGGCTCAATTGGCTGACACTGAACTTCGGCTACCATAACGCGCATCACGCCGACATGAATGTGCCCTGGTACCGACTCCCGCAACTTCACTACGAAATGACGGGTGACGACCCGGACCGCGTTATTCCTTTCGTGTCGCAGCTCAAGCTGTATCACCGTAACCGGGTGCGGCGCATCTACAACCCACAACCCGATGATTATCCCACCGGGTTGGAATACCTGCGGGTCGCTCAGTCGGGATCGGGTCCTATCGGTGGGAACGCAGCCTCTTTCCTCACCTCTTTTTGACACAGGCTCGAGTCCGGGCATCAACCATAAGTGAGCTTGCTTGAATCCACGATTTGAAAATCCGAAGTGGCACGCCGCGCTGGCTGACCTGGTGAAAACCAGCGACGAGCCGGGGACCGCGGAGGCGCTCGGGAAGGTGATTGGCACGGCCGTAGAGCACAATGCAACGTGCCTGCTCGCCTTTCACCGGGATGCGCCACCAAACGTGTTGCACCACACGATGACGCCGGGCCGCGCCCGTCACTATCTCGATCGTTACCTTGCCGGGCCCTACCTGCTCGATCCCCTGTACCAGCTCGCACTACGCCGGAAGAAACCGGACATTTGTCGGTGTCGTGATGAGACGCCGGATCGATTTCGGTCCAGTGAATACTACCGCCAGTACTACGAGCGAACACATCTTGCGGACGAAATGGACTTTCTCCTGGACACCGATGCGAACAGCACCCTCGTGCTCGTCGTAGGGCGTTGGGAAACACGGTTTTCACGATCCGATGTCTCGGCCCTGCGTCTGATGGAGCCGATCGTCAAAGCGGCGATGCAACGCATCTGGGATTCGTGGGCGGCTCGTCATTCGGACGACGAACGTGACCTCAGCATGCATCAACGCCTCACGCAGTGCTTCGAGCGTTTCGGCGAGTCGTCGTTGACACAACGTGAACGACAGATAACGCAGCTCTTGCTGCGGGGCCATTCTTCGAAGTCGATCGCGAGAGAACTCGATATTGCGCCGGGAACCGTCATGGTGCACAAGCGCAACCTGTTTTCAAAGCTAGGAATTACTTCCCAATACGAACTCTTTTCCCTGTTTATCGACAAGCTTTCCGCTCTTTGACCATCTGCCCGGGTACCGCGCGATTGGTATTCAGGTGCGGTCCGTTTGTGCGGATAATCGATCGGCCAATAGCGTCAGATATTCAGGGGAGGATCCACCCATGTTTGAATTCGATTTTGGCCATGGCGAAGACCTCGACTTGCTGCGCGAGACGGTCCGCAGTTTCGCGAAGGATCACATCGCTCCGCTCGCCGCCGAGATCGATCAGAAGAACGAATTCCCGCGCGACCTGTGGCTGGAACTCGGCTCGCTCGGGTTACTCGGAATCACGGTCGAGGAACGTTTCGGCGGTTCGGAACTCGGCTACCTGGCACACGTCATTGCGATGGAAGAAATCAGCCGCGCGTCGGCGTCGGTCGGCTTGTCCTATGGGGCTCATTCAAACCTGTGCGTAAATCAGCTACGACGCTGGGGTAACGCGGAGCAAAAGGAGGCCTATCTCCCTAAACTGGTGACCGGTGAGCATCTTGGGGCGTTAGCCATGAGTGAACCCGGTGCCGGATCTGATGTCATGGCCATGCGCACGACGGCGGTGCGCGACGGTCAGGACTATGTGCTCAATGGTTCCAAGATGTGGATTACCAATGCGCCGGGAGCGGACGTATTGATTGTTTACGCGAAAACCGACCTGGACGCGGGCACGCGTGGCGTTAGTGCATTTCTGCTCGATCGCGGAACGCCGGGGTTATCCACGCCGCAGAAGCTCGACAAGCTTGGCATGCGCGGTTCGGATACGAGCGAAGTCCTGTTGGAAAATTGCCGCATCCCCGCCAGCAACCGCCTGGGCGACGAAGGCAAGGGCGCTACGATATTGATGAGTGGTCTCGACTATGAGCGAGTGGTGCTCTCCGGTGGGTCGCTCGGCATCATGGCTGCGTGCATGGATCTCGTCATGCCTTATGTCCACGATCGCAAGCAGTTCGGTCAGGCGATCGGCGAGTTTCAGCTCATGCAGGGCAAAATAGCCGATATGTACACCACGATGAATTCCTGCCGCGCTTACGTTTACGCGGTGGCGGAAGCCTGCGATCGCGGCAGAACTACCCGCTTTGATGCTGCAGGTTGTATTCTCGTGGCTGCAGAGCGAGCAACCTGGATGGCCGGTGAGGCGATCCAGGCATTGGGTGGTAACGGTTATATCAATGAGTTTCCGGCCGGCCGCTTATGGCGCGATGCCAAGTTGTATGAAATCGGCGCGGGCACCAGCGAGATCCGTCGCATGCTGATCGGTCGAGAGTTATTCAACGCCACAAAATAGGCAGTACGGACCAGATCACATGCCAGTAATAGAAACGAAAGTCGATCGTTCGTCGGATGATTTCAAGAAGAATACCGAGGCGCACACGGCGCTCGCGGATAAGCTGCGGGAGGTCGACGAGTATGTGATGCAGGGAGGCACGGAGCGCTCGCGTGAACGGCATCAGGCACGAGGCAAGTTACTGCCGCGTGATCGCATCCGGAAACTGCTTGACGAGGATTCTCCTTTTCTTGAGATCGGCCGGCAGGCGGCCTGGCAGGTGTACAGTGATGACGTGCCATCGGCCGGCATCGTCGCCGGAATCGGCCAAATTCACAGCGTCGAATGCATGGTTGTCGCCAATGACGCGACGGTCAAGGGTGGCACCTATTATCCGCTGACGGTCAAGAAACACCTGCGCGCCCAGGAAATAGCGGAGCAGAACCATCTGCCCTGTATCTATCTGGTGGATTCGGGCGGGGCCTTCCTGCCACGTCAGGACGAAGTATTCCCCGATCGAGATCATTTCGGCCGCATATTCTTCAATCAGGCGCAGCTGTCGGCCAGGGGTATTCCGCAGATTGCTGTTGTCATGGGTTCGTGTACTGCGGGAGGCGCGTACGTGCCGGCGATGTGCGACGAGTCCATTATCGTTCGAAACCAGGGCACTATCTTTCTGGGTGGCCCACCACTGGTCAAAGCGGCGACGGGCGAAGTCGTCGATGCGGAGACACTCGGTGGAGGTAGCGTGCATTCTCGAATCTCCGGCGTAACGGATCATCTGGCTGACGATGACGCACACGCGCTGGTGATTGCGCGCGATATCATCGCTAACCTGAACTGGAAACGATCAATAAGTGTTGCGATCCGTGAGTCCGTGGAGCCTGCGTACCCCGTTGAGGATATTTACGGCATCGTGTCGCGCGAGTATCGTTTCCCTTACGATGTCCGCGAAGTCATTGCACGCATCGTTGATGGATCGGAATTCCAGGAGTTCAAGAAACTCTACGGCGCCACGCTCGTCTGCGGCTTTTCGCATATCGAAGGTTTCCCCGTCGGGGTTGTCGCCAATAACGGTATCCTGTTCCCCGAGTCCGCGCAAAAAGGCGCGCATTTCATTCAGCTTTGCAATCGTCGCGGCATCCCGCTGGTCTTTCTGCAGAACATTACTGGCTTCATGGTGGGCAAGCGGGTTGAGCATGCAGGGATCGCGAAGGACGGGGCGAAGATGGTAAATGCCGTCGCCACCGCGACCGTGCCCAAGTTCACGGTTGTCATCGGCGGTTCCTTCGGCGCCGGCAACTACGCGATGTGTGGCCGGGCTTATAGCCCCCGCCTGATGTGGATGTGGCCGAATGCGCGAATCTCTGTCATGGGCGGAGAGCAGGCCTCGCTGGTTCTCTCGACGGTCAAGGGTGAAAGCCTCGAGGCGCGCGGCGAAGTGTGGTCGGACAAGGCCAAGGCGGATTACGAAGAGATGATTTGCCAGCAGTACGAGACGCAGGGGCATCCTTTCTACGCCAGTGCGCGCCTGTGGGATGACGGTGTTATTGATCCCGTGGATACACGCTCGATACTGGCCCAGGCACTGTCGGCGGCTATGAATCGTCCGCGTGACGAGGAGAAGCCGTTCGGCATTTTCCGCATGTAGCTGTACAATTCGGTCGAATGAGTACGCCCCAATGAGCCATAGGCATGACCAGAACACCGGGACTCGGGATGTCCGTGCCGCGCATCGATTCGATGAGCAGCGCCTTCTGGACTATCTGTCGTCCCACGTAGAGAGTTTCCACGGGCCGCTGTCCGTCAGCCAGTTCAAAGGCGGGCAGTCCAATCCGACTTACCTGCTGGACGCTGCATCGGGTCGCTACGTTCTAAGGCGCAAGCCACCTGGCAAGTTGTTGAAGTCTGCACACGCGGTCGATCGGGAATTTCGCATCATCAGTGCTCTGTATGCGGCGGATTTTCCGGTGCCAAGGCCGTTGGTACTGTGTGAGGACGACGAGGTCATCGGCACGACGTTTTTCGTGATGGAATTCGTCGAGGGACGCATTTTCTGGGACCTCGACCTGCCCGGCCTCGAACAGGCGGAGCGCACGGCGATCTACGACAACGTGAATGAAACGATCGCAAAATTGCACAACTACGACTACGTTGCGATCGGCCTCGAGGACTACGGCAAGCCCGGCAATTACTTTGCGCGACAGATCTCACGCTGGTCCGGGCAATATCGCGCATCGGAAACCGCCAAGGTCGATGCCATGGATTCGCTGATCGAGTGGCTGCCCGAAAACATTCCGCCCGACGACTCCGCGAGCATCGTTCACGGGGACTTTCGATTGGACAATATGATCGTGCATCCGACCGAGCCAAAGGTCATTGCGGTGCTTGATTGGGAATTGTCGACCATAGGCCACCCTTTGGCCGACTTCACCTATCATCTTATGACGTGGCAAATGCCGGAGATTGGTATCGGTTCGGTAGGCCTGGCCGGCAAGCCATTGGGTGAGCTTGGTATTCCCGACGAGGAGACCTACATTCAAATGTATTGCCAGCGTACGGGGCGTGAATCCGGTATCGCCAATCGAAATTTCTACTCGGCGTTCAATTTTTTCCGCCTGGCCGCGATCCTGCAGGGTATCGCGGGGCGAGTCCGGGACGGGACGGCGGCAAGCGCCCATGCAGAGCAAGCAGTTAATGCAGTTCTTCCGCTTGCGACCATGGGCTGGCGTTTTGCAAATCAGGGATAACGCGCGACGTCGTCGTGCGGTTACAGGTTAATCATGGCGCTGAACTACGATGAATTGATGTCGAAGTCGATCTACGACATACCGTTCACGTACACGGATACCGAGACCATGCTCTATGCGCTGAGCATCGGTCTCGGGAGAGACCCGCTGAACACGAAAGAACTGCCGTATGTTTACGAGCAGGGCGGACAGCTGCAAACCGTACCAACTTTGTCGACGGTTCTTGTGCCAGATATGTTTCCGCCGGACCTCGGCTGGGACTACAGCCAGGTATTGCATGCGGAGCAGCGAATGCAGTTGTACCGGCCGTTGCCTCCGGCCGCCGAATTGCTGATCGACAAGAAAGTTGTCGAGGCGTTCGACCGCGGTCCAAGTCGCGGTGCCCTTATCCTCCTGGAAGCAGAGGGCAGGCTTGCCAGCGACGATACCGTCCTGTTTACGCTGGGTTGCACGGCCATGGCCCGTGGCGACGGAGGATTCGGTGGTCCGTCAGGCAAGGGCCCGCTGCCGCATCGCGCACCAAAGCGCGAACCTGATTTAAGCTGCGACATCAGCACGCGAAAGGATCAAGCGTTAATGTACCGATTGACGGGCGACCGAAACCCCTTGCACGCTAATCCGGCGCAGGCTGCCGCGGCGGGCTTCGATCGACCTATCCTGCATGGGCTCTGCACGTTTGGTATCGCTTGCAACGCGGTGCTCAAGACAATCTGCGACTACGACTACACGTTGATTGAAGGCTTCGATGCCCGGTTTTCCGCTCCGGTCTTGCCAGGTGATACGATCACCACGGACATGTGGCAGGATGGCAACGTCGTCTCGTTCCGCTGTTCCGTCAAGGAGCGTGACAGCGTGGTTTTGCGTAATGGCAAGTGCACACTGAAGGTGTGACGCACGGAGAACAGATTTGAATGATCGCGTGAGTATCCGTCTGGAAGGGCACGTTGCCGAGGTAATGCTCGATCGCCCTGAAAAATATAACGCGCTGGATATGCCTATGTTTGAAGCGCTGGGCGAGGCGGCCGACCGTTTGTCCGACGACCGGACCGTGCGCGCCGTCATCTTGCACGGCGCCGGCGGCAACTTTTGCGCCGGCATAGATGTTGGCGTTTTCACCGATCCCGGCGCGAAAATTGACGAGACGCTGATGAAGCCCGTTGGAGCATCGACGGCGAACCTGTTTCAACGTGCTGCCTACGCCTGGCGTGAGCTTCCGATGCCCGTAATCTGCGCACTGAATGGTGTCACCTACGGCGGTGGGCTGCAGATAGCGGCCGGCGCGGATCTGCGCTATGCGGCGGCGGACAGCCGGTTCTCGATTATGGAAACCAAGTGGGGGCTGATCCCGGACATGGCAATCAGCACGACGCTGCGTGGCGTCATTCCGCCCGATCAGATCAAAGAACTGGCGTGGTCGGCACGTGTTTTTGGTGCCAGCGAAGCCCTGCAGCTGGGTCTCGTCACGAGCATTCATGAGGATCCGCTCGCCGCGGCGAGAGAATTTGCGCAGGCTTGTGCCGCCACGTCTCCCGCGGCGATCCGTGGAATCAAGCGGCTCGTCAACGAGGCCTGGCATTTGACCGAGGCAGAAGCGCTGGCCCTCGAAGCGAAGCTGCAACTGGATGTAATGGGATCTCCGAATCAGATCGAGGCTGTGCGGGCGAATATGGAAAAGCGCGAGCCGAAATTCGCAGACTGAAAATCGGCGCAATTTCACGAAGTTCGCTGGAACTTTCGGCGGCGGTCCCGACTCAAAGATAATGTTCGTCGGTACCCGCGCATAACGGTTGTTAGAGTGACTAAGTTTCAGAAAATCGTGTGGCTGGCGCTTCTTGCGCTGTTGACCACTTTCGTGCAGGCGCAACTTACGTTCGAATTGCCGGATGGCTATCTTGATGCTCGAACGCTGTCGGTGCAAAGCAAGGTTGAGGAGCTGTTCCAACGCGGTGAATTTGAGCGTGCCTATTTCATTTATCGCAATGAACTCGTGCCCGCCGGCGACAAGTATGCGCAGTACATGGTCGGCTATATGAACCTGACGGGGATGGGAACCGATGAGGATCCCGTTGCCGCCTGCGCCTGGTATCGGCTTGCCGCCGAGAGAGGCACGCCCGAGTTCGTCGCCGTTCGCGACCAGCTAATGCACGATTTGGAAGGAGAGGAGCGGCGTCGCGCCGATGCTTATTACCTGCAGTTGCGACGTGACTACAGCGATTTGGCCATCCTGCTCGGCTCCATCAAGCGCGGTGTGCGGGGGCTGCAACCCAGGACTGGGTCTCGCCTTTCGGGTCAGGCCAGTTCCTTGATGGTCATCGAAGTAAATCCAGCGAATCAATCTCGCACCGGCGACGAATCTTACCGTCGCACTCAAACCAGGCTGAGGGAGCAGCTGATTATGCTGTCGGAGATTGGCGATTTTCCCGATCTCGAAACCGACCCTTCTCAGGTCGATGTCGGTCACATAGAACGCCTCGTGAACGAGCGCCTCGACGCGCCCCTGGACCAGGATTATTAAGGCTGCAGCCCTTTAGTGAGAATTAGAGGAAACTCCGCAACCAGCGTTTCGCCTGTTTCGCGGTTTCCGTGATACCACTTCGGAATCCAGTTGATCGATCCCATGATCGCGTTACCGGTCATACGGACGTCACACGCAGCGATGCTGCCGTCCTCTATTCCTGAGTTCAGGATTTCTTCGAACCGAGCGCTGTGTCGCCGTGATAGTTCCAGGACTTCATCCCTGTGCGCCGGTTTCAGGGACGGAATTTCGCTCATTATTGCGATCGGACCGCGATCGCCCACCATGATCTCGATGTGATAACGCAGGTATCGGAGCACGGTGTCCATTCCATTGAGCCCTTCATCGCTGGCGCGTTGCATGGCTTCCCAACCGACCGCGGCTGCGCGTATGTAACAAAGGTAAACCAGTTCTTCCTTGTTACGGACGTAATAGTAGAGCGCAGCGTCGGTCAGCCCGAGGATATTGGCGACGTCCCTGAGCGACGAGCCGCTGTAGCCTTTCTCGTTGAAGCATCTTGCCGCCGCCCGGAGCATGCGGTCTTTTTGCAATTCGAAACGGGTCTCTTCTGCCTTCTGGGCCATGTTTTTCCGGGGTTTGGGCGCTATGATCGTCGTCGTAGTGACTTGTGTTTTTGGCAAGACTGCATTATTTTAATCCAGATTAAAATTTTATCAAGACTAAAACTGTTTGATTATTAAGAATTTTCTGCCTTTCGGGCGGGAGTTTTTTCTGTGTTTCCGCACAGGAGTTGATGCATGGGTACTGTAGCCAGTGATCTACCGGGCGTTTCCGGAAAACGCGAATCGGCGCCTTTACGCTTCGTAACAGCTGCATCGCTTTTCGACGGGCACGATGCCGCGATCAACATCATGCGTCGCCTTATCCAGGCGCAGGGAGCCGAGGTCATTCACCTCGGCCACAATCGTAGCGTCGATGACATCGTCCGTGCAGCGATCCAGGAAGATGCCGACGGCATCGCGATCAGCTCCTACCAGGGCGGCCATATTGAATTCTTCAAGTACATGGTTGATCGGCTGCGCGAACTTGATGCAGGTCATATCAAGGTATTCGGGGGCGGGGGTGGCACGATCACGCCGGATGAGATCAGGGCCCTGATGGAATATGGCGTCGAGAGAATCTACCACCCGCACGACGGCATGGAGTTGGGACTCGAGGCGATGATCGGCGACCTGATCGAACGCACGACTGCGTCCCGGCGACCGACGGTGGCGACGGCAGGAAGCAAATCGTCGGTCGACATAGCCGCCACGATTTCAGCGATCGAAGAGGGAATCTTCGACGAGGCAGAGCTAACCAGGCTGCGGAAGGAATGGCGCATGCAGGCCGGCCTGGTTCCCGTCATAGGCATTACGGGAACCGGAGGAGCCGGCAAGAGCAGTGTTACAGACGAAATACTCAATCGATTCCTGAGTTGTTTCCCCGACATGCGTATCGCCGTACTCGCCGTCGATCCCACACGTCGCCGTACGGGTGGCGCCTTGCTTGGTGATCGTATTCGCATGAATGCGTTGCGTTCCGAACGAATCTACATGCGCTCGATCGCTACGCGGCGGCAACACCTGGCAACGAGCGAGATGCTCGGCGATCACATTTCGTATTTAAAGTCACAGGGTTTCGATGTGGTTATCGTCGAGACAGCCGGCATCGGGCAGAGCGATAGTGAAATCGTCGACATGGTCGATTATTCCGTCTACGTAATGACCAGCGAATACGGCGCAGCGAGCCAGCTGGAGAAAATCGACATGCTCGATTTCGCGGACCTGATCGTGCTTAACAAGTATGACAAGCGCGGTGCGGAAGACGCGTTGCGAGATATTCGAAAGCAGTGGAAACGCAATCACATGGCATTCAGCATTGCGGACGAAGACGTACCGGTCTTCCCGACGATCGCGAGTCAATTCAATGACCCGGGGGTTAGCTGGATGTTCGCTGAACTGTGTCGGCGGGTTGCTGAAAAGGTTCACCTGGATTCCGAGCAATGGACGCCGGAGATTGACACATCCGTTCGTGAACCGCGGTCGACGGCGATGATTCCCGGCGCGCGGGTTCGTTATCTCGCCGAAATTGCCGAGCAGGGGCGCGAAATCAACGGCCGGGCCGACAGCCAGGCGGAAATCGCAAGTCGCGCCCAGCACATCTTTGAGTCGCTCCGGATGTTGGCTGACCCGGAGCTGCCAACAGAGCTCGAGCCGTACAAAACGGAAGCGTTGACAGGCGGAGACGATCGTAGCCTGCTGACGCTGCGGCAGCGTTACCAGGAGGCGCTTGGCGACCTGACGGCGGAGTCGCGCAAGCTTCTGCGAGAGTGGCCGCAACGTAAAGCCGGCGTGCGTTCGGAAAAGCACAGTTACACGGTACGAGGCCGCGAGATAACCGGTAACAACTATCGCGAAAGCTTGAGCCACCAGAAGATCCCCAAGATCGTGGCGCCCGACTTCAAAGACTGGGGCGAGTTACTCAATTTCCTTAGCAAGGAAAACCTTCCGGGCGGCTACCCATACACGGGCGGCGTGTACCCGTATCGGCGACTCGGCGAAGATCCGACACGCATGTTTGCGGGTGAGGGTACGCCAGAGCGGACGAACCGGCGTTTTCACTATCTGTCGTTGGGCCAGGACGCGGCGCGGCTTTCGACCGCCTTCGATTCGGTGACCCTGTATGGAGAGGATCCGCACGAGCGCCCCGATATCTACGGCAAAGTCGGTAACTCGGGGGTGTCGATCGCGACGGTCGATGACATGAAGAAGCTGTATTCGGGATTTGATCTTTGTTCACCGAGCACATCGGTGTCGATGACGATAAACGGTCCTGCGCCGATGATCCTCGCATTCTTCATGAACACCGCGATCGATCAGCAAGTTGAAAAATATCTGCGTGAAACGGGTGGCTGGGAGGCCGTACAAAAGAAAATCGACGAATTCTTCGAGAATAGGGAAAGGCCGCGCTACCAGGGCAAATTACCGGAAGGCAACGATGGCCTTGGTCTGGGTCTGCTGGGTGTCTCCGGCGAGCTGGTAGTTGACGCGGAGACCTATAGCCGTATTCGGCAGCAAACTTTCGCCTCCGTGCGAGGCACCGTGCAGGCCGACATACTCAAGGAAGACCAGGCACAGAATACCTGCATTTTCTCGACTGAATTCGCAATGAAGATGATGGGCGACGTGCAGCAGTTTTTTATCGAGAACAACGTTCGAAACTACTACAGCATCTCGATCAGCGGTTATCACATCGCCGAGGCGGGCGCGAACCCGATCAGCCAACTGGCGTTTACGCTGTCCAACGGCTTTACGATCGTCGAGTATTACCTTGCCCGCGGCATGGACATCGACAAGTTCGCACCTAATCTGAGTTTCTTCTTCTCGAACGGCATGGATCCCGAGTACTCGGTGATAGGTCGTGTCGCACGCAGAATCTGGGCTCGTGCCATGAAAGAACGCTACGGTGCGAGTGCTCGCTCGCAGATGCTCAAGTACCACGTACAGACTTCGGGCCGCAGCCTGCACGCCCAGGAAATCAGCTTTAACGATATTCGCACGACGCTGCAGGCGTTGTATGCGCTTTTCGACAACTGCAATAGCCTGCACACGAACGCATTCGATGAGGCGATCACCACACCGACAGAACACTCCGTCCGTCGCGCCGTGGCGATTCAGCTGATCATCTCACGAGAGCTGGGCCTGAACTTCTGCGAAAACCCGTGGCAAGGCTCGTTCATCATCAACGAGCTGACTGACCTCGTCGAAGAGGCGGTCTACCAGGAGTTCGAGCGAATCTCGGAGCGTGGTGGTGTACTGGGCGCGATGGACACCATGTACCAACGTGGCAAGATCCAGGAGGAAAGCCTCTACTACGAAGCCAAGAAGCATGACGGTTCGTTGCCGCTCATTGGTGTGAACACGTTCCTGCCGAAAGAAGGACAGGAGGATGAAGTTCACGAACAGGAGCTGATTCGATCAACCGAGGGCGAGAAAAACGACCAGATTGATCATGTGCGTGCCTTTCAGCGAAATCACGCGGATGAAAGCGCTGATGCACTGGCCCGCCTGCAATCCGTTGCCCGTGAACGGGGCAACGTGTTCGCCGAGCTGATGGAGACGGTGAAGTCGAGTTCGCTGGGCCAGGTCTCAGCCGCACTCTATGACGTCGGCGGTGAATACCGCCGCAACATGTAAGGATCGGGCAGGGGTTTCCCGGTCGTTTTCCTTCGCAAAGGAGATGATGCAATGCCTAGCTATAAACTCACGTATTTCGATTTCGACGGTGGGCGCGCTGAGCCGATCCGGATAGCTTTTCACGCCGCGGGAATCAACTTTGAAGACAACCGTTTATCGTTTCCCGAGTTCAACGAGATGCGGCAGGGGACACGCTTCAATTCGGTACCGGTGCTCGAAATCGATGGCGCCGCGGTGACCCAGTCCAACGCCCTCAGCCGCTACGTGGGCAAGGTGGCAGGCCTGTACCCCACGGACGATCTGCAGGCGCTCTACTGCGACGAAGTATTGGATGCCCTCGAGGATCTCCTTCATTACATGGTGCCGACCTTCGGCTTACAGGGAGAAGAACTTCGGCAGGCGCGTGAAAGTTTAGTAGACGGTTGGCTGTCCGTTTATTTGCGAGGGCTGGACGAGCTGTTGACCCGCGGAGGCGGAGAGTACTTCGCCGACAATGGTCTGACCGTGGCCGACCTGAAAGCCTTCGTCGTGACCCGCTGGTTGCGCTCCGGAAGTCTCGACCACGTCCCTACAGAACTTGTGCAGGAAATAGCGCCGGGCCTCGTCGAACACCAGGAGCGTATCGAGGATGACCCTCGCGTGGCTGCATACTACGCCAGTCGTTCGTAGTACACGCCATAGCAGCGCCCAACAAGACGATGCCTTGTGTCCAGGGCTTATCGAATTGATGAAACTACGGATTGTGGCGAAGCAAAAGGGTTAAGAGTATTGCGCTCCGGTTTCTGAGGAGTCATACGTAATGAGAGCCCGACATCTGCTTACAGGCATCGCTTCGCTAGGGATGCTCATGACCCTCGCATTGCCGGTGAACGCTGCAACCGACACAGCCGCCCACGAAGTAAGGATCAGCGAGCTGGAAGCGAAGGTGGAAAGGCTCGAGGCGTTGCTGGATGAACGGTATCGCGAGCTCGACCAATCCTGTGCCCGCACTGAGGACGTGGAAGAGGCTTTAGCGACCTGCGCCAGCATCGAGCAAGTTGAGGAGGCGCTGGCAGATCCCGCTGATCATCCTACGCGATACAACGAGACCGAGATCAAGGTCGGCGGTTACGTGAAGATGGACGGGATCCTCAGCGACTACAGTAACGCCCCGACGCGCGGTGTTGGTGAAGACCTTTTTATTCCCGAAACGATCGAAACTTCCGGCGAGTCCCGCGCCCCGCGCCTCAACTTTCACGCCAAGGAAACCCGTTTCTGGCTCAAGTCGTACACACCCACGGAACGCGGCGATATCACCACGCATTTCGAAATCGACTTTTTGGCCGGGCAGCAGGGCAATGAGCGTGTCAGCAATTCCTTTTCTCCTCGTGTTCGACATGCTTCGATCAGCTGGGACGGCTGGACCGTCGGACAAACCTGGAGCAATTTCCTGAATACGTCGACGCTTCCGGAATACCTGGATTTCGTCGGTCCGGTCGGGGTGACGTTCGTCCGCCAGGCACAGTTTCGCTACACCATACCGACCTGGGACGGCGATTGGTCAATTTCGCTGGAAAACCCCGAAACCACGTTGACTCCCTTTGGCGGCGGTTCTCGCATCGATGCGGACGACAGCACGTTCCCGGATCTCGTCGTACGACGCAACTGGCGAGCCGATTGGGGAAACCTCAGCATCGCGGCACTCGTGCGGGAGTTGAAGATCGATCAGGCGGAATTCGATGATGCCGAGATAGGCGGCGCGATCGGTCTGGCCGGCAAATTCATGATCGGTGATCGTGATGACCTTCGCTGGCAGGTGAACTATGGCAACGCGCTCGGTCGGTACATGGGCCTGAACAGCTTCAACGTGGGGGCTCTGGATGCGAACAACAAGATCGAGCTAACCACACAGTACGGTATGCTGGCCGCCTATCGTCACGTCTGGAACGAGCAGCTGTATTCGACCTTTGGGGCGTCGTTCTCCGCCGCGGATAACGACACCTCGATCAGCGGCTTTGCGGTTCCGGAGTCCTACCAGAGCGCGCACGCCGACATTGTCTGGCTGCCCACCAAGCGCATGAGTCTGGGCACGGAGTTCATCTGGGGTCGGCGCAAGGACGAGAGCGGTGATGACGGTACGCTCAATCGCCTGCAATTCTCGGCGAAGTTCTTGTACTAGACAGTGTCCGCCGGTGCCGACGCTTAAATGGCCGCTCGGTGGTCAGCGTGGCAAAGCGGGCACAGCCAGCCCGTTCAGAAACGTCCGAAGCCCCTCGAGATAGGTGCGCTCGTCGCGGAGAAACGCGTCATTATGGGTGCCGCGAAGTGCTAGCAGCGTCCGCGGTTCATTCGCCGACGCGAATATGGCCTCGCCATGACGAAAAGGGATGATCTCGTCGTCGCGACTGTGCGCGACCAGTATCGGGCAGCGAACGTCGCGAACGTAATCTCGTGTCGCGTGGTTAAGACGGCTCAACCAGCGGGCCGGGAGCCACGGATAGAGTTCCTGCGCAATGTCCGGAACCGACGTGAAGGAGGACTCGACGATGAGCGCTAAGGGTTGATGTTGCGCGGCCAGGTGTGACGCGGCGGAGGCACCCAGCGAACGCCCGAATATCACGATATCGCCGGCCGAAATACCGCGATCTTCGGTGAGATAACGCCATGCCGCTTCGGCGTCGCTATAAATGCCTTTCTCGGTCGTCTTGCCAGAACTCTGGCCGTAACCGCGATAGTCGATGATCAATACCGACAAGCCGAGGCGATGAAACTGTCGTATCGAGTCCAGGCGGTGTGAGATATTTCCCGCGTTGCCGTGAAAGAAGAGCAGCACCCTCGAGGACTGCCCCTCGACAAACCAGCCGTGCAGCGTCACTCCATCCGCAGTTTCGATAGAGACATCCTGGTAGCCCATGCCAGCATTTGCCGGCGTCATGGTCAGCGCTCGTCCCGGCATATTCGGCAGGTACAGCATGCGAGCTTGCGTGAAGTACACGACTGCAACGAGCAGAACGTAACCGGCAACAAGCACGAAAGCGAACTTCAGCATGACGTACAGCCTCCTTGTTATTGGCGGGCGGCCGGTTCTTGTTTCACGATCTTCAGGCAACGACGCCAAACAAGCGCCCGACTCCGGCCGTAAGTGCCATTGCAAGCGCGCCCCAAAAGGTCACTCTCATCGCGCCGACAATAATTGCTGCGCCTCCCGTACGTGCCGCAAGACCGCCAAGAATAGCCAGGAATACGAGAGACGAAACGGCGACCAGCGGTATTAGCCGAGGTCCTGGCATAGCCCATGCCACGATCAACGGAAGTGCCGCCCCAACGACAAAAGTGGCCGCCGAAGAAAGAGCTGCCTGAACGGGCTGTGCACTATTATTCACTGATATACCGATTTCATCCCTCGCGTGCGCGCCAAGTGCGTCGTGTGCCATCAGCTGCTCGGCGACCTGCGATGCCAAAACCGGTTCGAGTCCCCGACTTTGATAAATCATCGCGAGTTCCTCCTTTTCAGCGTCGAAATCGTCCTCCAATGACTGTTGCTCTAGCGCGAGATCTGCATTCTCCGTATCGGATTGAGAACTGACTGAAACATACTCACCCGCGGCCATCGACATTGCGCCGGCAACTAATCCGGCGACACCTGCGAGAAGAATATTCTCGTGCGTGGTACTTGCTGCAGCAACGCCGATAATGAGACTCGCGGTAGAGACAATCCCGTCATTCGCGCCCAGAACCGCGGCACGCAGCCATCCGACGCGATGTATCCTGTGAACTTCATGGTGACTCATGGAAGACCTCGTTCGGTTCGTGTATCTGCATTCTTGACCACCGACACGATAATGCCTGACTTCGAGAACTTGCGAAGGCCCTTGTAAGCGCGCCGCGCCCGCGTATAATCACTTGCTTGTTGACAGCAAGTATATTCCAGGTTTGCAGAAGACCAGCCCATCATTGACACAAGCCGAACGCACGGCGCTTTCCGACAGCGCGATGCTGGATGCCGCCATGGACCTGGTGCTGGAGCACGGAACGGACAGGACGACGCTGGCCATGATCGGCGAGAAGGCGGGCTATAGCCGGGGCTTGGCGACCTACCGCTTCGGTTCCAAAGGGGGTCTTTACGACGCGCTCTGTAAGTCGATTTCCCGCCACTGGCTCGAATACCTGAAGCAGGGTGTCGGTGCCAAGGTCGGCATCGATGCGATGTGCGCCGCGCTGGACACGATATACAAGTTCGAGCAGGAATCGCCGAAGGAAGCTCGTGCGTTGCAGATTCTGTACAGCGGAGCGGCGAGCCCAAGCGCGGAATTTCAGGCAACGGCCGTCGGCATCCGGCGTCGCCAGAAATCAGACGTCGCCGAATGGGTTCGCCTCGGGCAAGAGGCCGGCCAGGTTCGCGCCGATGTCAATGCAGACGAAGTCGCCGCGCAGTACGTGGCCTATATATCCGGTATGACGTATCTCTGGATGATGAGTCCGGAAACCTTCGATTTCTCAGTGTCGAATGAGGTGATGAAAAGACACCTGAGAGATTCACTTGCC
>Ga0209456_10000447_pt1 | contig 22518 bp, 18 predicted proteins | sample COG_11_FD_184755 | JGI IMG/M metagenome (GOLD analysis project Ga0209456, IMG submission 184755) | Pelagic marine sediment microbial communities from the LTER site Helgoland, North Sea, for post-phytoplankton bloom and carbon turnover... | ecosystem: Environmental > Aquatic > Marine > Neritic...
CCCGGGCACGAAGGGGGAAACTCCGGATACAGACAAGGGTACACCTAGTGGGTTACCGCGCCAGTCCTCGACCCTACCGACCCTCGACAGCAATAGGCGGTGTTAACGCAATACGCGGAGAATTTCTGGGGACACAATGTGCATTAGACTGATGAGAAATACATATCGTGCCCCCGAAATATAGGTTCAACCAGTGGCTGGCGTGTAACTGGGGAAGAGCAAGCAAAAGGATTGCCAGAATTATGTTCACGCGTATGTTCATCATAGATCCAAACCTACCTCAAGAATTTCATTACTGTTTATATTGATAAGCCGCGGTGCAGCGACTTTTTTGTACCGGAAAATACCAGTAAGCTTGTTATTCGTTTCATTGTTCGATTTTCCTGAATTAACCTTTGTCTTGGGTCTGTTCGTGGTTGCTTTATCGCAGGCTCTTTACGATAAAGCGATGTATCATGGCAGAGAGCGATCGATCCTCGTCCGCCGCCATTCGCTCCAGGGCATGCAGTTCCTGCTCAGTTACAAACGTGACAACGCGACTGGAGCGCCGCTCTTGCTCCGGTCTGCGTGGCCGGCCTCGATTCGCTGTGGCCAATATATTCTTTGAATTGCCGCTCACTTTAGCTGGACCGCTTCCGCGTCTCCTCGATTTGCACCGACAGAATTGTTGCCTAATAATGCTAACTTGGACATCAAAAATCATTCACCCAAAGCATGGCTGCAGTAGAAACACCGCGACTCTTGCTCGATCAGCACTTCTCTGATCTCAATGCGTATGCGCGGCAAGTTAATTGGGACATCGAATTTCGGCAACTGGATGCCGGAGCTCCCCGGGCGAGGGCTGCAGTGATGGGGACGTCGCGCTGCATGGTAATGCGCGGTGAATATGATCGTGCCTATCATCAGACCGGCCAGATGCCCGCCAGCATGCTGACACTCGGCCTCCCCGACCCTGAAAGTAGCGATTTCCGCTGGTGCGGTAAGCAAGCATCCGGCGGCCAAATCGTGAACTTTAGTCTTGAAAGCGGCTTTGACGGAGCATGCAACGCCGGTTTTTCCGGTTTCGCGATTTCGTTCCACATCGATTTCTTGCAGGAAACTCTCGAAACGCTCGAATTAAAAATGGACATTCGACGTGATCTGGGTTCGTCCGAGGTTTGGTCTCAGGCTGATCATGTTACGAGCAACCTAAGAGATCGCCTGAATGCCGCCTACAGTACAGCGAAGTCATCATACAATCCTGAAGCGATGGAACTGTTTAACTTCTCAGCCGCGGCGTCAATTCTGAATTTTCTGGCGAAGAACAAGACCCGGGCCAGTCCGCCGCCTCTCAGCGTACGTCGCCGCGCCGTGCTCACTGCGCTGGAGTATCTCGAGGACGAAGAGATGTTCCCGCTGACGGTCTCAGAACTTTGTACACAGATTGGGGTTAGCTCGCCCACTATTTACCGTGCATTTCTTGAAGAGTTTGGCGTAGGCCCGAAACATTACATTCAAATCAGACGGCTGTGTGGGGTACGACAACATTTACTTTCAGCAGACAATAATGAAAGCATTACTGATATCGCCAACCGTTGGGGCTTCTGGCACATGGGTCAGTTTGCCGGCGACTATCGCAAGATGTTCGGCGAACTGCCTTCCGAATCATTGAAGCAGACCTGCTGATCGTCACTATTTTTACAGACCGGAACACCAGCAGTCGTACATCCGCTTGTGGCCGGGTGCTGACTCAAGGAGGGCAGCGAAATCTACCCGCTCGAGGCTTATTTGCTCTGGCCGCTATGGCGGGGACAACCGTCATTCCGGAACAAATAATATCAGCATTTTCTTAAATACTGGAATCGACCCAAAGCGGAACTAGTCTTTTATTCACGACGCTGGGAAAAGTAGAACCAGGGTTTACGTTAGCTACCGCGCAAATGTCATTAATGTAGGTCTGTTTGGCAAGTTGGACTGAAGGGAGTTGCAATATGGTTTTTGCAACTCTGTTTTCAATTCCGTCGAGTACCTGACTTCTATCAAGCACAAACATGAGTTATTTCAGCTGGCCGTCTATATAGCTACAATATATTCGTTGGCCGGTTTATTAAGTAAGTAGCGAATGATCTGCGAACACCTTAAACTAGCGTACAGTAACTTACTCCGATCAATTACGCATAAGCAACCATTGAAAGTAATCGTATGCGCATACACCACTTAACCACTATTTTCGCCTTTATCGCACTCATTGCTTGGTTTATATCACCCATAACCGCGCACGCCGCAATGTTCAAAGTGCTGGTCGTTATGAGCTATGAGGAAAACAACCCGTGGTGTAAAGAAATCAAAGCGGGTATTGATTCCATCCTATCCAGTACGAGCGACATCACGTACTTTTACATGGACACGAAAGTCCATTTCGATGGTGGTCCGAAAAAGGCTAAAGAAGCATACGCTCTTTTCCAGCAAATAGAACCTGACGGCTTGATCACAGCAGATGATAACGCTCAAAAACTATTTGTCCTTCCGTATATTAAGGGGCGTTTCGAGACACCAGTCATGTTTTGCGGCGTCAACGCCGAGGCGAAACAATATGGGTTTCCGACACCAAGCGTGTCCGGTATCCTGGAGCGAGGACATATTCGTGAATCCGTCGCACTCGCTAAACAACTCGACTCTTCAATAAGGTCTATTGCTTTCCTGGCCAAAGAAAGCCCCTCCGGGAAAGCACTATTGCAACAGGTCGAGAGCGAATCTGAAACATATCTGGCAAAAACTACTTTCCATCTCATAAATAGTGTTAACGACTTACAAGCGATTGACGAAGTCTTAAATGAGAAAAGCGATGCGATATACATCGATAGTTTGCAAGGAACAAAAGATCTGGTTGGCAATCCGATGTCAAACAAAGCTATGGTGAAACTCCTGATTGACAAATATCACAAACCCATCATTGGCGCTAATCAGTATCATGTTGAGCAAGGCGCTTTATGTGCGGTTGTCAAAACCGGTCAAGAGCAAGGAAGAACCGCGGCGGAAATGCTTCAAAAGGCAATGCAAGGGACGCCCGTTGAAGAGATTCCTGTCGCCCAGAACTTCAGAGGTAAGCGAGTCATTAATGTCTCCGCAATGGAGGCTTTGAACCTGAACGTTAAGCCGATCGTGTTACTGGGTGCCACGCTGGTCAAATCTAATCAATAGATTCGAGAACTGCATTGCATTTTATTCCGGCCAAATACAAACGACGGTTAAACTCTAAGTTATTTTTCACAAACGTTGTGACCAGCGTTGCATTGTTGCTGATTGCTGGGTTTATCGTCTACTCGTTTACCGTAGTTAGGATTAAGTCGGCAGACGTTGCATACACTGACATCGATACTGTAATCCAAAATGCCCGCACAACGCGCGGGCTATCGAAAGTTTTTTCCGATATTGAGTTATTAGACAGAACGTTCTACGGAAATGCCGAATACCTGTCGTCGGAAGGAAGACGGTTGGCCAAGGATATCGAAAATATTCGAGAATCCACTGTTAACGAGGTTCTGAAAAAATCCATTTCGACCTTGTCTAATCAATTTAATTTTTTCCTCTCACAGGGCGCTATTGTCAATGAGGTCCTGCGTTCTAGGGAGTTGATCGATGAAGAAATACATGCACAGCTAACAAAGCTGGAAGTTCTGATCAGTGAATGGCTAATAGAAGCCACCTTGCAAGGGGAAGATACGGATTTCGTTACACAACAACTAATACTCGTCAACGGTTACCGCGAAAGCTTGCTGATTATCGCAAGGCTGTATGCGGAGCTGAGTCTGAATACCAGTTTTGACTCGTTTTCTATCAAGAATTCGCCAATTATAGAAGCGATCGATGATCTTGCTCTCAGGCTTCAAACAATTACAGCCTCTATTCCGGAAGTAGCTCAGCGTGGTGAAATTATCAAGGACAAATTGCTGGAATACCGGGCAGCTGTTGAACGAGTGTATAAAGAAAGTACTCGTCTTAATTTGCTAAGAGCAAATCTCAACGTATCGAAGGAAAGCTCCTTGTCAGCGATGGAAGGAATAGAGATAGAGCTGTCCACAGCGGCGCAATTGGCGGTCGGAAAGATTGAGGAAATAGTAACATTTGCAAGGAATGTTGTTGTCTTATCGACAGTTGTTGTGATCGCCCTTATCTTTATCACAACTAGACAACTTAGCGAATTCAATATTCAACGTCCGATGCGATCGATTTTGAGTGGAATAGAATCGCTCAGCAAAGGGAATTTACAAAACAGAATCAAGCTAGGGCGGGAAGATGAGTGGGAGACTATCGGACAATCCCTGAATAACATGGCCGCGGAACTGGATCAGTCTCGGGAAGCGCTTCGAAAGTCTTACGAGGATCTTGAACGAAAAGTAGAGGAGCGCACCCAGCAGCTGGCACAGACAGTCGAGGCACTGTCGGAAAGCGAATCGAGCCTCGTGGAGGCACAACGAATCGCACATCTCGGCCATTGGTCCTCGGATATTCAGACGGGCAGCAACGTATGGTCTGAAGAACAATACAGGATTTTCGGTCTCGAGCCATTCGAAGTCGACGTGAATCAAGAGCTGTTCGTCAGTTTTCTCCATCCCGATGATTCGGAGCGCGTGTTGGCGGCGGTCTCCGAAGCTATCGAACAGGAAAAAGGTTACGACGCAGAATATCGTATTGTTCGGCCGGATGGCACGATAAGGTGGATCGAAGCTCATGGGCAAGTGCAGCGAGATCACGATGGCCAGCCAATTGAGATGTCTGGAACGGTTCTCGATATCACCGAGCGCAAGCGTATTGAACGCCTGCTGTTGGAAGAAAAGGAACGCGCGCTAGTTACGCTCCACTCCATCGGCGATGCGGTGATAGCGACGGATGCCCACGGCTATATCGAGTACCTTAATCCGGTGGCGGAGAAGCTTACCGGGTTCGAACTCGATGAAGCCCGAGGTCAAGCGCTAGATCGAGTGTTTCGGATCATTAATGAAGAGACGCGTCACGCAGCGGAAGACCCAGTCGCGCGCTGCTTAAGCGAGGGTCAGATTGTCGGGTTAGCCAACCACACGGTTTTGGTTAGTAGGTCTGGTACGGAGCACGCAATCCAAGACTCGGCGGCCCCGATTCGGGACCCAACCGGTGAGGTACTGGGCGTCGTCCTTGTCTTCAGTGATGTGACCGAAGCGCGGCGGCTTTCGCGGGAGATTTCTTACCAGGCGTCTCATGACGGATTGACGGGGCTCACGAATCGACAAGAGTTTGAGCGGCGTCTCAAGCGGGTAGTAGAGACAGCCCGTAACAGTTCGACGACCAACGCGCTGTGTTACCTGGACTTAGACCAGTTTAAGCTGATAAACGACACTTGCGGACATGTGGCCGGTGATGAGGTCTTACGGCAAGTGAGTAGCTTGTTGCAGAAAAATGTCAGACATCGAGACACGATCGCCCGCCTGGGGGGTGACGAGTTCGGGTTGTTAATGGAACATTGCTCTCTCAAAGAAGCCCAACAAGTCGCTAGAAAGTTGGTCGAGGCCGTTTCGGACTACGAATTCTTTTGGGAAGACAAAAGATTCAAGATCGGTGTGAGTATTGGGTTGGTGGCTGTTAATGATCTTGACACCGATGTCAATGGTTTATTGAGTGCAGCGGATACCGCCTGTTTTATAGCGAAGGACCAGGGTCGCAACCGCTTCCACGTGTTTCGAGAAGACGATGAGCATTTAGTGCGACGTCATGGGGAAATGCAATGGGCAGTGCGGTTGCCTCGAGCCCTGGAAGAAGGCAGTTTTCGATTGTTCTATCAGCCAATGATGCCGGTTACCAGCAAAGGTGTGGAGGGGGCGCACTATGAGGTGCTCATGAGATTGCAAGAGGATCAGATTGTGTTGCCGGAAACGTTTTTGCCGGCGGCTGATCGCTACCAGCTGTCCAGTCAGCTGGATCGCTGGGTAATCGCGACAACGTTTCAGTGGATTGCCGATCATCCAGCACATCTCCGGGGCCTGTATCTTTGCGCCATCAATCTTTCAGGCCATTCGCTGAACGAGGAAGCTTTCTTAGAGTTCATCAACCAAAAGCTCAAAGATTCGCCGATCCCACCGGATAAGATTTGCTTCGAAATCACGGAAACCGTGGCAATTTCCAATTTTTCAAGAGCTAGAGACTTCATGAAGGATCTAAAAGCTCAGGGATGCCAGTTTGCGTTGGACGACTTCGGTAGCGGCTTATCCTCGTTTGGCTATCTCAAGAATCTACCAGTAGACTTTCTGAAGATCGACGGCGTTTTTGTGAAGGATATCTTGGATGACCCTTTGAGTCTGGCTTTGGTAAAGTCTATCAACGAGATCGGTCAGGTCATGGGAATAAGGACCATCGCCGAATATGTAGAGAACGAGGCGATACTGGAAAAGCTTCGAAAAATCGGCGTAGATTACGCACAGGGATTTGCGATCGACCGGCCAAGACCAATCGAGGAGTTGCTGACCTAGCGTAAGCAGGCGATTGCGTATCCGTTCCGCACAATACGGGACACTCGTTATGACAGTTCTAGTCTCCTGTCTATGGATAGCAGATAACGAAACGCGCTGAAGAATACCCCTTGAATGATTTGCAGAAGTGTTAAATCTTGTCTGACGCTGAGTTCGAAAATGCGAAGGTTACGGTTGTGAAGGAGGTGCGGGACCAGACCATGACGAAGTGCACGCGACTAGACTGCGGTAACTTTGCCATGATCGAGACCGGCGCTAATAGTTAGGTCGCCCATCCCGGTAAGAGCCGGGCGATTCGCTGCCACCGGAGGTACACCTTGACCTCCTGCTTGACACTGGGATGCCCTCAACGTTTAACAAGGGATTCAGACGGCACGTGGCGCATTTCAGAGGACCGAATTAGAAACTTTACACTTATTCGATTGAATGTACGGAGTAGTTGAATTTGGATTTTACAACGCCGAGCGGAGAAGGTCTCCTATAAACGAGTCGTAAGAGGCGGTTCCGATAGCTTGCAGCGAAGGTCCGGACCTGGCCGGTTGCTGTCCGTGAATTTCGGGAAATTGTGTATTCTATTCCGAAAACCCCACCGGCAGTAAAGGATCCCATTGCAGACCGTTGAAATTTGAGTGCTTTTAATATATTTCTACGAGAATGTACTGGCGCTTTCGGCCAGGAGCGGTCCTTCGTGGCGGGCCGCTTGATCTTCCGCACCATACTACTCACAAGCGACATTCAGTAGCCCATTTGCCAGACCTATAGATGTTATCTTATTAGGCCGAGAGAATACGCGCCCAATCCCTGCGGGGGCGGGAAGCGTTTGTCGCTGCAACAGAAAATTCAATCATCCCCGTAGGGGACATTAATAGAGGAGCGAGCACGACGGTTTTTCGTGGATTTCTTTTAATTGGGCTCTTGGCGGGCCTCGTCGGACCAGGTTGGATGGGTTCCGCATTTGGAGCGAACGTTATTCACGACGCCGAGTACTACATTCTTGAGGCCCAAAACGGGAAAGTATGGGCTGTCGAGGACGAGAAACTCGACCAGAAGCTCGTTGAACTGCGTCAGAAGTACGACACACCCCCCAATATCATCCACTACTTGTGGGACGACCAGCCGGTGATGTCCTTTGGGGACCCTATCTACCAGAAGATCCGCGGCTACGAGACACCCCAGCTCAACAAGCTCGCGAACGAAGGCATGCTATTCTCCCGCATGTACACCGAGCCCGGTTGCACACCGAGCCGCTCGGCAGTACTGACGGGACAGCTTGCCATCCGTACCGGTACCTGGGAGATAGGCTTTCCCATTGAGTACACAGGACTCGCAGCCGAGAACGTCACCCTGGCCGAAGTGCTCTCCCAGGCCGGTTATGCCACCGGTTTTTACGGCAAGCTGCATTTGGGTGACACCGAGGAGTCCTACCCGCACAACCAGGGTTTCGACGAGGCTTTCTGGGCGCTCTACAACCAGGTGACCAGCCTTTACAACAATATGGGCGAGGGCGCCAACGCCATCATCGGGATGAAAGAAGAACTGCTCGCCGAAAATCCGTACCAGCGGGATCGTACTTTCATCCAGGACGAAGCCTACGTCTTCTACCTGGAGGGTAAGAAAGGGGAGCAGGCAAAGGAATGGCGCGACGGTTCCCGGGAATTACAGGATTATAAGGACTTCGACATCGAGTCCCGGAAGCGCGCCCTCGCCTTTATCAGGGGCAATGCAGAAGCGAAGAAGCCCTTCTACGTTGCCTGGTGGCCGCTGTGGATGTCCTTCATCAGTGAACCGAAAAAGGTCACTCTCCAACGCGGCATGGTTGGCGAAGAATATCAGCGTGTCATCGAGCCCGACATTGAAGCACTGCGAACGACTCTGGAAGAACTTGGCATTGCGGAGAATACGCTCATTGTCGCCATGTCCGACAATGGCCCCATGACCCACAATCCGCCCCCCGGTGCCGGCCTTGGGGAGGGACTGTTCACTGGTGGAAAGGGCGATTTTACCGAGGGTGGTGTGCGTGTCGCTGCCGCTGCGCTGTGGCCTAGCGTGATTGAACCGGGCCAACTTGCTGGTGACATGATCCATGAAGTGGATCTTTTCACTACCTTCGCACGGCTCGCCGGTGCCAGGCAGTACATTCCCTCAGACCGCGTAATCGATGGTATTGACCAGACGGCGCTGCTGCTGAAGGGTGATACACATGGCCGGCGCGATTACAATTTCATCTACCAGGGACCGGACCTGGCCGCCACGGTGAAGGATCAATACAAGATCCACTGGACTTCGAAAGACCCCTCCCAGGCGAAGTCGGGACTCACCGCCGTGTACGATCTCTACAACGATCATCGCGAGGTCAATCCGATCGTGGTCGGAGGATTTCACATGAAGGAGCCGTTTAAGCGGATGCGTGCCCGGCACGAGTTGTGGAAAGAGAAGTATCCGGATCGGCATCACAAACGTGCACCGGCTTACACCGGTATCGCCAATGCGAGACCCGAGACAATAGCTATTTCACAGCCACCTGCGGCGTTGAAAGAACTGCCCTACGATGTACTCGAGTTCATCGAGAAGCTGGACGATCTGCCATACGACGCGACTGGCGACCCGGGCCCCGGGGAATAGTCCTCAATTCCTGACTGATAAAGGGGTGCTTCAGCACCCCTTTTCTACACATGAAGATCTGGTTGGGGTCGAAGGGCTAAACCGCCATGTTTGTGGGGTTGTCTGAATGTCTCCTTCGGGCAAGTTGCGGGCGTAGCGTGCTCTGGTTGCGAGCGGCAAGAATGTGTCAGGTCCAGTCTATCCGGCCAGTACTGATACTGCCTTAGCTCGACAGGCGGCTGTCCCCGCCATAGCGGCCAGAGCAAATAGGCCTCAGGCGGGTAGATTTCTCTGCACTCCGTGAGTCAGGACCCGGCCAGGAAAAGCCGTTCAGTCGGATGTGAAAACGGAGATCTGAACGGCCGCTGGGCCTATCCTTTGCAGACGTTGGCCAGTATGGTTCGGACGCGTAGACAGTTTCCGTATTTGAACCGTGGAACGTTAACTCTGCTGCAGACCATCACGTAAATGGGAAAAGCGAAAGTAGATCCCAGATTATCACATGACAGAGCTGAACTCGGATCGGCGGGACGATCGACCTGGTTCTGTAGTGTCCCATTCTTGCTTGTCGGTTTCTTCGCGGTGAACCGCCGTTTCGACCGTGCGAGTGGAGCATGCACCAGGAGCTAAAAGACTTGTGGCGCCTATAACCGTTGCCGAGTGGATACTTCAAGTTGATTCCCAATCAACTTCCTCAACGCTTCTACACACATGGCAAGAGCCAACCCTATTGGCCACGAATTGAAGAGCAAAAGCTGCTTTTGGGCGCTTCGAGCCGCATCATCCTAAGTCAAAGGTGTAATCGAGTTTCTTGATTACATCTGCTCAAGATATTCGATGATAAGGGGCACTGCGGGCGGCATACGGCTGCTTTCTACCGATATATTACGGATCATCGATAAATGCGTACCGTGCACCATTCGGTGTTCAATTCCTTTCAAGCGTGTCGACTCGACCGTTACTAACCCATCCCCCAAGCCGTTACTCATTGACTTCAAGAAGGCCTCCAGATCAGGCTGCAGCTTCTGAGCGGCCACCGGGGCAGTTTCCCGAGCAGAGTCAAGAAAGCGCTGAATACCTCTCTCATTCCAAGGACTGAGCTCACCAGCAATGCTAAGCATTTTGACCCCTTTAGGATGCGGCCGCCGATTTAGCGTCTGCAGAAACTGACTCTCCGGTAGCAGATCAATCTTGGCCCCACCTGCACCGTCCAGGATGCCACCGAGAATATGCCCACGACCTTCTACTAGGTTAACGAACTGTTCGCGGATCTCACCAAGGATGCGGAACCGCGCCAGTTCAGACCCGTGATTGGGTGTTCCCACCATAATCAGTCCAGCAACCTTCGGCACGTCCCCAGCTCGTGACTTCTCGATATACGCGATCTGTGGGCTCGTCAACATTTCACGTGACGCGAGACCACCCATGCTGTGGGCGACAATAGTAATCTGGCTAATGCCGCGTTGCTTCAAACCCCTTAGTTCATTATAGAAAAACCGGGCCGAATCCACGATCGGTTGATCATTGGGATAATGCATCTGCCATACGCTCATGTTCAGACGGATCAGCGCTGGCGCCAGATTCATCCACACCTTTCCAGGGTCATCCAGGCCATGAATCAGTACTACGGAGAACACCGGTAGATTCGTTTGCAGCGAAGCCGTGGAATCCTCGCCGTAATAAGTGAGGCCGAACGATCTCGCCACCTCTGCGGCCTGCTGTGGAAAAGTCTCTTCTACCGCGTTACGAAGACCCCGCCGGAGCTCCTTTTCTTCTTCGGGAAAGAAATCAAACACGATGGCTAGTCCCGCCCACAAGACGGCTACAAGACCGATAGAAACCAGCCACCGTCGTTTCTTAATCGGTTTCTCTTTTTTACTCACAGTATTGACGTCGATGATCTACGAACGTCACGTGCGTCGGCGTGTTCTTGATTTCGCCACGGTCGCAGTCTGAATCGACATCACAGAGGGTTTGGATCGAAGTCCGCAAAGTGCTCCTTGAGCTTCTTCGTGTCAGCGGCGCTCCAATTCCGCGGCTCTGTCACCTCGATCCAGGCATCGGTGTAATGGCTGGGCGCGAAGTTGTGTCCATACCCCGAGGGGACGCCGGTTGACACGATCATGTCGAATGCTACCTGGAGGAAGGTGACGAGCGGATAGAACTTCAGGTCAGGCGAGACATCGGGGCCGCGGTCGGGGCCGAGCCAGTCCGGCTCCGTGTATGCCAGGTCGAGAGAGAAGAACGTCATCGGATCGCTGGCGTACTGCAAGTAAATGACCCGAAACGGGCCCCAATTGGCGTCCCCGAGTTCCGGGAATCCGTCCTGATTCATGAAGCGAATCACGGAGCTGTCTCGGAAGATTGGCAGCCACTGCGGTGAATCGGGATGACGGCCGTTGGTTACCGTGTTCCAGAATTTGCTGGGAAACGGAGGCCCGCTCCACAACGCACCGTCGATGGGGTCCGAGAGAATCGTCAGAAAGTCGACCGTATCCGCGGAACCGAATGCACCAAGGCTCAGGCCATGGAGATAGAGCCGGGGACGATCGTCGGGAGCCAAACTGCTCCAGTGGCCGTACACCGCATCGAAAATCGCCTTCGCTGCCCGACTCGATGCCTCCGGCTCGACCATCAAGGTGAGCCAGCTCGGAAGGTAGGAGTACTGCAGCCCTACGATCGCGGTATCACCCGCGTGCAGGTACTCTACCGTATCCACTGCGGCTGGGTCGAGCCAACCCGTGCCCGTAGGGACCGCGACGATGAGCAGGGAGCGCTCGAATCCACCAACCCGTATCAACTCGGCTAACGCGATCCGGGCGCGGTCCTTCAGGTCGTTACCCGTGTTGTACCCCGCGTAAACCCGGATGGGAGGCTTGGCTTCGCGCCCGAGGAACGTCGCAATATCTGCTTGTCTTGGTCGATAGAGGACGAAGCGTTTTCCGTTCCTACCAATATCGTCCCAGGAGATGAGCGACCGCGGGCTGCCTGATGCCCGATCGTCTTCAGGAGGCTGGTACTCATCGTCTAGCACCTGGTCCAGCGCGGCAAAAGTGTTGTCCAACCCATGCAAGGCGGATTTCAGGAGTACGCCAGTGGCGAGAGATACAAGCGTGTACCCAACGACCGTGAGGCCCAGGACAATGGCCACGCGGCGCGGCAGCAGGCGGGCGGTGGCATTTACGACCTTGGTTGCGATGAACAAGATCAGACGGAACGTCAAAACGATGACCAGCGCCGTCGCGATCGCAACGCTAACCACAGTGACCGGATACGCGCTGTCGATCTCATCCATCTGCATCAGCAGGTATATTGAGTTCTGCCAGTTAGCCATCTTGCCCAACATATAGATGGCCGCCAGGATCAGTGGGCACACGAAGAACCAGGTCGCGAAGCGCGCGGTCTTCCCCATGAGACTTTTAAGACCCATGTATTTCCAGATCTCGTGCAGCGTCGCGCCGATCCCGTAGCCCAAAGCAAAGACGAGACCAGCCAGGACACCCTGTACAAGTACCGCCCGCGGCAGCATCGAGGGCGTCAGTGAGATGCAGGCGAGTCCCAATCCCACGATCAGTCCGACCGTGGAGAAAGAGGAGGCGAAACGGCGTAGATAGAACATGGCGTGATTTAACCAGAAGCTTCGATTCCTATGCAAGTTCGAAACCTAAGTCGAGATGACCGCTCTGGGTCAGATGGAATGTGAGTTCAACATGAAAAAGTGAACGGTCGCTCTTTCGGTAAGCTGCCGGATCTATCTCGCCAGGATATGAAATACTTTTGTGCGGCGCAATGTGCCGGATCCCGGCCACTTCCCGCCATTCGAGCATATCGAAACTTTTATCGTTGAAGGGCCGGTCCAACTCATTGCCGTCATTAGTTAGAACGAAAGAATCGGTGTACACTGCTGCACCGCAATATGCAGTTGTCGGCCATGAGGGGAAGTTGGAGTCGATCAGAAACTATTGTGTTGAGCGTCCGGTGTAGGCTTCGTTACTGTCATCCATAATTTTGCAACATGCGGTTACATCAACCTTAAACCGCACTTCGGTTTTCTGCCCATACCGGTCAATTCATGTGATTAATACACGAAGTGTGGATTGGGTCAATACGGCACCGCCCATGCTGTTGAAGATTACACCAGACCCACGTATCGGAAAGAGCGGGGACGGCGAGCTGCTATCCCCTTAAGTATTCTAACACGCGGAAATCAGGTTACTCTCCGCTCATAAACACAGAGTCCTCGGCAACCGAGTAGGGGTTAAGGTCGATCTCGCCGGCGGGAGCAGCCGTGCCCGGCAGCACCTCGAATCCGATCTCGAAAGTCGTGAGCGTTCCAGCGATCTGGGCCAGGATATCGACATCGCCCTCAGCCTTGGCCGTGCCGTCTTCGATCGATGCTGCGAAACTCTTCAAGCCTATCATGATTTGTTCGAGGTCCGAGCGGTTGATCGTAATGGATAGGTCTGGGTCATCGTGGATAAAGCCCTCGACGTTGGTGAAGGTTGCATTCGACAAATTGATCGCGAACTTCTCTCCGTTGTCCGGCGTAAGCAGGTTGATCTTGTACTCACCAAGCGCCTCAGCCTTCTTACTGTCCATGCGAATACCGACGAAGTCGAGAAACAGTTCCGTCGACATGGCGCCGATCATGTCGGGACCACCGGTATCCGGCGAAGCGCCCTGTGGAATTCCGGAGCGCAATTCGAATGCACCGGCCAGAAAACTGTTACGCAGCCCCGGATTTTCCTGCTGGTAGCCGATCTGCTCCCAGACGTCGGCAAGCAGGTCCTTGGCTTCCTGGTTGTCCGGTTGCGCCCAAACCAGCTTGTCGAGAATTTCCTGGGCGTGCCGGTACTTGCCACGATCAGCCAGCTCGCGGCCCTTGCTCATGACAGGCTCGGCACCCCCCATCATCTCCACGTAAAGTGGCGCGGAATCTTCCGGGCTCAGGGGTATCAACGTGGTTGGGTTTGCGTCCCAGAAGCCGAGAAAACGCTGAATAACACCCCGGCTGTTGTGCTGCGGCGAACCATGATATCCCCTTGCGTACCAGGCATTCTCGAGCGACTTCGGCACGCGATACACGTTGTGAATCTGGTTGATCGTCACACCCTGATTGGCATAGTGCAGCACCTGGTTGTTCAGGTGTGCATAGGCGTCCCGCTGGCCCGAAAGAACTTCCTTGATCCGCTCCTGACCCCAGCGTGGCCAGCTATGTGAGGCAAACATCACCTCGGCCTCATCCCCGAAAAGGAACATGGCACGGGCAATGTACTTCGACCACGCCAGCGCATTGCGAACCTGAGCGCCGCGCAGCGTGTAGATATTGTGAATGACGTTGGAAACATTCTCAGCCATCCACAACGCCTTCTTCTCCGGGATGTAAGTGTTCATCTCGGACGGCGCCTCGGTGCCCGGTGTGTTCTGGAAGATCATCTTGATACCGTCGACCTCGATTTCCTCGAGTCCTTCGTCAACGACAAGGGTCGGCTGCAGCAGGCCGATGTTGCCTGCGGAAACATTTTGCATCAGGCCCTGGCCAGCATGTCCAAACGGGCTGGCTGGCAGCAACACCCCGTACTGGTAGAATAGGCGACGGTTCATCGCGGTACCTGCATACACATTCTCCGAAACCGCATGTTCCATGAAATCCCTTGGCGCTATGATTTCCACCTTGCCGGCGGCATAGCGCTCCGGATCTACGACACCGCGAACACCGCCGAAGTGATCACCGTGGGAGTGCGAGTAAATAACTGCGGTTACGGGCAGTTCTTCGATCTCCTGGTTAATCAGTTCGAGACCGGCGCGTGCCGGTTCAAGCGAAGTCAGCGGATCAAACACGATCCAGCCTTCCTTGCCGCGGACGAATGTGATATTCGCAAGATCCAGGCCGCGGACCTGGTAAATGCCGTCGGTCGCCTTGTACAGTCCGGTGATCTGGTTCAGCCAGCCCTGGCGCTTAGTGGACGGGTGAATCGAATCGAACTCGCGATCGTCGGCCAGGAAGTTATAGCGTTCAACATCCCAGGCAACATGCCCGGCATCGGCTTTGACAATCTTGGAGTTCAGCGGCGCGATAAAACCCTTGCGCGCCTCATCGAAGTCACGCGTGTCATCGAACGGCATCGACTCGCGGGCGGCCTTGATCACGGCCAGCGTATGCTCCGACGGCGGCTTGCCCTTGGGGTGAAAATGCTCATCGACGGAACTTGCGTACGGCACCTGCTCGCCCGCCGCTCCGCCTGCAGCCCATAATGACAATGGTACGGCAAGGGCAGCGAAGAATGTCAATAACAACTTAATTGCACGAAACTCTTTCATACTTACAGTCACCACCGGAAAAATAATTGCGGCATTGAGTATGAAGAACTTAGTCAGTTAAGTATAGAAACTAATTGAATCCGGGTTTTGCGACGCCGTGAGGAATGACCGCTATGGATGAGCAGAGACGTTCAACCGTTTTTACCGCGTCCGGCTCCTTTGGGTCGGTTGCTGTCTGTAAAGCGCAGCAAATTATGCTCTCCACCCTGTAAAATCCACCGGCAGTTGACAGATTCATTGCGGACCGTCGAAATTTGAGTATTTGTAAGAAATTTCGACGAGCATGTACTGGCGCTTTCGGCCAAGAGCGGCCACTCAGGGTGAGTAGCACGAAGGGCTCCTCCATACTCATTCCCGCCGGTCGCGCGCGCGAGGATATTGACCTGTTCGGTCACCGTCGCTCGTTGCACGCCCCACAGTAGACCGCTCGCGGGGGCGAAACCCAAAATCTGTCAGCCTCACATCGCTGGCGCGATCGGAGAAATACATTCCCCCGTCGTGATACACCCCGTATTCCTTACCGTGGATGACAAACCGATTGAGGTGGGCATCGCTCCAGCCCATGGCAAGCTGAATGACGTAATGCAGGTCTGCGATAGTACTGTCCGAACGAACCAACACCCGGCGCCGGATGGCTGGGCTGATCTCACGCAACAGGATGTGAATCTGATAAGATTTGATGGCCTCGGCGTCCACAATGACGCCAGCTTATCACGTGCCACCGTCGCTACCGCTTTACCTCGACACTAACCCCCAGTTTGGCATGCTCTCCCACATACATCGTGCTTCATTACATTGTCAGGACAGCTACTTTATTCATGTTCCTAGATTCACCCGGTGGCACGGATGGTCCTCTACCCGACCGTGAGGACAACTCCTTTGAGCGACTTCGTGTCGCAAAGCTATGTTGCGTTTGGGCCTAGAAGGCTTTTACGAGTCGGCTTGACAACTCCGCCTGTTCATCGGGAGAATCTCGAGGACGGCGGGGAATCTTGGCTGTTTCTAGCCCTAGCTCCGATGGCATTACAAATGCGTCAGTTGAAGGCGTTATATTCGAAGAGAGCGAGGGTCGCTCCGGCCTCAAGGATCTAGACCAGCCGCGTCCTGGGAATTTTGCTCTGACCCAAAACTTCCTTACAGTCTCGACTCGGAGATGAATCAACAATGTTCAGTAAAAATATGACCGGATCTAGCAGAAAACCATGGAACAGCATATTTCTGATTCTTCCTTTGATCATGGTCGTCGTTTCCTGGGCTGCTATCCGTGATGTGCGAGCCAATCCCGGGAACTTGTACGTCGATGCAGCACATGGCAGGGATGAACCTAGCGCGGGTACTAGCCAGATGCCCTACAAGACCATTACCTACGCACTTGTCGCTGCGACGGCTGGCGACATCGTTAAAGTCAGACCAGGGATCTACAACGGGGACTTAGGCGAGGTGTTTCCGATCTCGATGAAGCCCGGAGTTGATCTGGAAGGAGTAATGGTGACGCGACAAGGTGGCGCAGAAGCACTAACAGTAAGGGGTCCCGATGGAGGGTACTATGCTTGGCCGATCATCGTGGGGGGTGGAGTGATCGAGGTACCTGAGGAGGAGACCGACTCACCGGAGGAACGTTACACGACCATCGTAGCAGCAAATGATGCTGGCCTGTCTCAATTCGTTGTGTTCGTAACGCCCAATCCAGACATAGAATCCGACGAGACGGATACAAGCATTGACGATGGCACGGGTGTGGTGTGTAACTCTACGTCACCGAGCATCGTGAATAACCAGTTCCGCGCGCTGGGAGGCCCATCATCTCGGGCACACGAAGGCATCTGGATATCCGGCGACGCCGAGCCCGATATTGTCGATAACAGGTTTTCTAGCGCCTACTTGGTTTGGGCCATTACCACTCATGGCGATAGCAATCCCCGCATCACTGGAAACACATTCCTGAGCATCAACGGTATCGATGTGACTGGGCGCGCGCGGCCACATATCGAAGCCAATGATTTTAGACCTTTCCCAGATATTTCCGGAACCAGTTCGGGAATTGTGATCAGAGACCAGGCACAACCTCAGGTTTTATCTAATACCATTGAACAATATTCTCGCTACGGCATCTACGTTGTAGGTCCAAACGCCGAACCCCTCATCCAAGGCAATCGTATCGAGAACAACGGCAGCGATGACTCTACCGGCGGCGTATCGATTTGGGTTTCATCTCGACCTGATCTTGGCGGCGGGCATCTTGGCAGCACGGGTGGCAACAGCTTTCAAGGAAACAATCACTGGGATCTTTTAAATTTCTCTCCTAACGAGATTTCGGCGACGGGAAACACCTGGTCACATGCCCCCTGCTGCGAATCAATTGACAGCCAAGATGTTTGCGATGACGAGGAGCCTTCCTGCTCCGGTGGGGCTGTGGATATCGGCACCTGCCTGCACTGTGAAGGGCGGCGTCCTCCACCGGCACCACAATTTCGTCTCAACAGTCTCTTTCTGATCGACTGTGAAGCCTGTCCCCACTGTTTCGAGAAACCATGCGATCCGCGCGTAAACCCGGACCGGGACAGCTTTCTGATCTGGGATCCCTCGAATGAGCTTGTTCGAGCATTCAGCAGGAGCAAGCTCGGATTGAAAGCTAAGGATGGACCTATAGTGGCGGCTGCACCGGCAGGCAGGAAAAACGGTCGATGGCTTTTCGTCGCCGCTGCACCCAACGCGGACGCTGACAAGCCGAATACGGGCGCGATCTTCTTTTTCGACCAAGATGGGAAGGTCTTAGCGCGAGTTCTGGGCACCTCCCCCAACGAACGCCTTGGTCTCGGCATGGACGTCCGCGCCGATGAGGTTGTTGCCGTCTCTAAGAAAAGGCTCCTTCGATTCAAGGGGCCGGAGATTGTCCACGAGATGGTCTTTCCGGCGACTTTCCTGGCGGACCGGGGGATTGCCGTAGCCTTCACTCAAGACGTGGACGGTGACAGGAAACCTGAGATCCTGCTCGGGACACCTTATGCCACCGTGGCTGGTGTTCCTGAAGCAGGCCAGATTCAGGTGATAGGTTCGAAAAGCAGAGCAACCTTGTCAACGATCCCTGGACGCACCCGGGAGGAGCATCTCGGCGCAGTATTGCAGCCGATAGATTTTTAATCCAGCAAGGACAACGCGACAGCTAGTCAGAGAGGATAACGGGCAATCACAGAGGCTAGATATTTGGGGTTTATTTTTTCTCCGTTCTTTCACTGTGTCTGCCCATAAAGCGGGATATAGGTCTCTGGAGAAAAGGGATCGTTTGATCGGATAACTACTTGGTCTATATCTGTCCCTTGTGATTGCCGAGAGATGCCAATTACGGCAAGATCGCAGTTATCGCCGGGCGGTAGGGTGAAAGAGCTCGGGTTCGGGGAAGGCTCCGTTTCCATACAGGGAGAGTCGCTTTCGAAGGGGTAGTCGTGTTCAAAAAAAAGACAACTTAAAGTTCTCACTCGTTGGCCCATAAGCAATACCGCCTCGGAGAAGTTCCTGGCCTCGATTACGTATTGTGTGTCGCCGTACTCATCGTCGGTCCTTGCGGTACGGGTAAAAGTCACATTGCCCAGGCCATCGGCCATGCCGCCGTGCGCCAGGGTTACGACGTCCTGTTTACCTCGCAGTCCCAGCTGCTCGGAAATCTGCATGCGGCACGGGCCACCGATACCTATGACCGCAGATTCCAGGCGTTGGTGCGTATACCGCTTCTCATCATCGATGACTTCGGTCTGAAACCCCTTCATCCGCCTCACGACGAAGACTTCCACGACCTGGTCGCCGAACGCTATGAACGCGGCGCCATCGTGTTGACCAGCAATTTGGATTTCTCGGAATGGGGCGATGCGTTTCCCAATCAGCTGCTCGGCGCTGCCACTTTGGACCGGCTGCGCCATGGCGCGTATTGTGTGGTGTTCGACAGCAAAAGCTATCGCTCACCCAGGCCCATGGACTCGCGGGTTGATTCCAAGGTGAAAACTGACAAATAATGAAAACCGTTCGAGCCCGAAAACGACAACCAAAGTGGCTCCATTAGCCCGAAAACGGGTGGCTCCTATAGGGTGAAAAATGACACCCGGGACGCTGACGGCCGCAGGCAAATGGCCCGCTACATGATTCGGCCCCCTGGCGCCGGAGAAGATGCAGTATGTCGAGGCCAGCGGCACGATGATCTACCGGTCCAAGATGCACGCGACCCTAAAAGGAATTTCCAAGCGCTACCAGGTGCTAAGTGGCTTCAGCTCCTGATCCAGCTCATCCCGACAAGCATGAACCCAAGGTCCGTTACTACGGAGCCTACAGCAACCGGGATTGGGCCACGCTGATCTATTGCGTGTTCTATATAGCCAACGTCCGCTTCCTGGAACCAAACACTTCGATCGCGAGACGCTCGTATGGCCGTAGCCAGTTCAAGAAAATATCTCGAGTGGCGGCAATGGGAAAATTGCAGGCTCAGCGTACCCTGGTGGCGACCGATAAGAACCTGTCAGGTCCAGCCTCTCAGGCTAGTACCAATATTGCCTGAGTTCGACTGGCGGCTGACCGCGCTATAGCGGCCAGAGCGAACAGGCCTCGGAAGAGTAGATTTCGCTGCACCCCGTGAGTCTGGACCCGGCCAATAGCTGACGCACGGAAGAACCAAAAAGTTGGAGTAAGGAGGCTTGGTCCTACTCTCCAGGACCTCAGGAGTTACACTAGGCCCTAATCGGTTTTCCCGTCAGGAATCTGCAGCAGGGTTCGAGTATCTGTCTCACAATCGCATTACTGACACGACTGCAACTAAGATTGAATCGACCAGCCTGAGTTATTTTGGCGGGGTCGCCCTGGTTTTGATGGCAGGCGTGTTCTCGATCATCGCTTCCACGATTATTTGCTACACGATGGATTATGGATTTTCAATTCCAGCAAACGACATCATGATTGCATTCGCGCTGTGTGTTTTCCAGGTTGGCCTCGGGCTTGCGATCTTTACCATCGGCTCCAGAGTGGTCCCTGCCGCTGAGCTCGCGCTGCTATCGATGACGGAAGTATTACTCGGCCCTTTGTGGGTGTGGTTGTTCATGGGTGAGACGGCAAGCTTCTACACGCTGGTCGGCGGTTTTATCCTGATGTTGGCGATTGCCGGTAACGCACTCAGTGGATTGCGGCGCAAACCAATTCCGGTTATCTGACCATGGCTAGTCATTTGTTTGACGGTAGCTGACCGGGGGTGGGTCGACTCCGGATATAGCTGCTGCATCGCAGCGAGAATAGAACCTATGTCTGCTGTTAAGTGGTAAGCAGCGATTGTCTTTCGATCTCCTCATGTTACGTAGCATATAATTAAAGAATACATAATCTGACTAAAATTATTAGGTGGGTTTGCGTCATCCCGGCATCGTATCTGGGTTACTACATCGCCCTGATCGGCGGTATGGCAGTGCATACGTTTGCAGAATCATTTTGCCCTCCCGAAGCCGTCATCTCCGGTATGTGCACTGCCAAATACATGAAGCCCATCGAAACATTTTTGTTTTTGGTGTTTCCAGGTATTGCGGCGATCTTGGTGGTTTTACTGCCTACCCTCGTCGCACCTTCTAAAAAGGCCGCTGTGGCTGTGATCTTGTTTGTTTTAGGCGCCTCAGCTGCGATTTACATGGGTACATCCCTCGGGGAGTGGGTAATATTAGCCTTTGCATTGGTTTGTGGCGCTGCAACCGTTTGGTTCATTTATGTGAATCAAAACAAGAAGGCACAAAACACTTGATCCACAAGTTCTAGATGGCTGCTCCTGCTGAATGATCCGACCGACCGCAAGGGCTCGCGAGTCGTTATAGCTGCTGCATCGCAGCAGGATCGGAACGGATGTCCGCTCCTACCTTCAGAGCCGCCGGATTGCTAAAAGCGTGTTTCTACTTCGCTATTCCTGAATTGACCGGCTCTGAACGGCCACAAGCAGCCGGTTGCGGCATTTCGAATTGGTTCAAATGATGTCTTCGAAGGGTGAAGTGTTGTGATGTAGTAGCATAAGTTTTTCTTTAGTTTTTTGTGGAGCATCAGGTGCCTTTAGCTGTCATCAAGACCGTCGACGAGGTCAAGGAAGTCGGGAGGAATCTCAAAAGCCTCTTCAAGCGGCATTCAGATAAGCACGATAAAAAGACAACCGAGTAGTTTCTATCTTTCTAAACTTTAACAATACCTCATAAGCCAATGCGAAAGTCAAACATTTTAATAACGATTATCTCTATATATTTAGTGGGTTGCGCAAGCTCAAATACAAACTATGAGCAGGAAGGCAAAGAGCCACTATTAATACAATGCGATGCCTCGGAACCTTTTTCTGTCTGTCACAAGGCTGCCGAGGAAGAATGTCCAAAAGGCTACACAACCTTGTCAGAGAAATCTGGGGACCCGAAGGAGTTGCGTGTTCAGTGCCATCAATAATGTCCGGCGCCGTCTGATGATTAGGCGATACGAACAAAGAGGATAAGAGGGTTGCTGATATCGCTGCTGCATCGCAGCAGGATTCAAGCCATCTTCCGCTCTTAGCGCAAAAGCAGACTAATCGATAATAACTGGCGCGGAGGTGAGCACTCGAATTTGACTCAATACCCAACTCAAAGTGAAATGACCGTTTAGCAACTTTCAGACAATTAGGCGTTGCTCCCTCATCTTCTGTTTTGGGTCGACAAGAGAAGTGGCTGTTGCAATGCAACAGGATTGAAGCGGATGTCCGCTTCAGACTACAAAGCTGCCTGATCGGTAGTTACCTTCCTCAAGGGTAGCATTGCCTAATCGACCGGCTCTGAACGGCCAAGACCGGCCTCTCGGGGTAGGTGGCTCGAAGGGCTCCTCCATACTCATTGCAGCCAATTCTTGCCGTTGGTATCTTCTCGTTGCGACGCCGCCACAGCATCGGTTTTTCGACGCAAACATATGTCCGCTTTCCTCCTTGCAATATACGTTCCCTTATCTCGGGGCTTGATCATATTGATTCAATGGGTTACCAAGGTCCAGCCCGGGATATACGACACAACCGCAGCAGGATTATCGGACACATGTGGGGTTCATTAATAGTTAGCCGTCAGAATGAAGAAACTGAGACAGACTCAATCATGCA
>Ga0209456_10000448_pt1 | contig 22516 bp, 15 predicted proteins | sample COG_11_FD_184755 | JGI IMG/M metagenome (GOLD analysis project Ga0209456, IMG submission 184755) | Pelagic marine sediment microbial communities from the LTER site Helgoland, North Sea, for post-phytoplankton bloom and carbon turnover... | ecosystem: Environmental > Aquatic > Marine > Neritic...
TGCGGGTGAAAAGCTATTAAAAAAACATCCATTTTTGTTGGAAACCCACGGGTATAAATTTGGAGATTTTGGAGCCATTGTAGCGGCTGCAGCGCTGGCCCATGATATTGGGAATCCGCCATTTGGTCATAGTGGCGAAAAGGCGATTGGGGAATTCTTTAAGCATGGGGAAGGTAAAAGATACCAATCACTTTTATCCCAAAAGGAATATCAGGACATAATTGATTTTGAAGGCAATGCAAATGGGTTTAAGTTACTTACGGAATCGCGTGAGGGGGTATCAGGTGGACTTCGATTAAGTTATGCTACACTGGGAGCCTTTATGAAATACCCGAAGGAATCCCTTCCAAAAAAACCAACTACTCATATAGCAGATAAAAAATTTGGTTTTTTCCAGTCAGAAAAGATATTCTTTAAAGAAGTGGCTGAGGAATTGGGACTTCTTTGCACAAGTGCAGGGGCTGACATTACTTATTCCAGGCATCCTCTGACTTATTTGGTTGAAGCGGCAGATGATATCTGTTATACCATTATTGATTTTGAAGATGGTATAAACCTTGGATTGATCTCGGAAGAATATGCGTTGGAGTATTTGGTTAAACTGGTTAAAGACACCATAAATACGAAAAAGTATAATTCATTGACCATTATGGCCGACCGGCTTAGCTATTTAAGGGCTTTAGCAATTAATACCCTTATAAGCGATGCGGTTGCGGTTTTTCTGGAAAACGAAGAGGCTATCCTGGCTGGTGAGTTTTCGATTTCGCTTCTGGATCGTAGTCATTACAAGGCACAGATAGAGGACATTATTCAATTAAGTGTTGACAAAATATATTGTTCACCCGGAGTTATAGAAAAAGAAATCGCCGGCTACAAAATTATTTCTGATATTCTTGAAGTATATACAAGGGCACTGGTTAGACAAATGGAGGGTAAGCCCACCAACTATGATAAGCTTTTAATAGAAACCCTGCCCGATGCATATAGAAATACGGAAGGCTCAATATATTCTGTTTTGTTAAATTCCTGTTGTTTCGTTGCCAGCCTGTCGGACAGTGCTGCAGTGCATATTCACAATAAAATTAGCGGGAAGCAACTTTAGAAATTATAAGCCAGACCTATAGCCAGGACTTGCCTGAATTGGATTTTGGGAACCCCAGGATCAATTACATTGCCAGTATCCGAGATTACCTGGTCAAAACGTATATCATCATCATAAATAACCTGGGTACCTAAGTTGGCCTCAAATAAGTCGTTCACCTTAAAAGTAAAATTCAATTCCCAGTCTACATCTATATTGCCAAAACGCCTTATATAATCTGTAAAAAGACTTAGACGATGATTCATAATTATATTAGTTGCTATCTCTTTCTCCCAGGTATTCGTTACTAATATCCCGAATTCAATATATTTGGTTGACCCTTTAGTCACCAGATTTCCCTCCTCATCAAATACAGCTCTCCTTACCCCAAAAGCTCCCTGGTTTGCAAGTGTTTGATTAAGAACAAAAGTTGCTTTTACAGTTGTAGGGGATAAATAGAGGTTAAAATTTTTTCCTTCAGGCACAAAGGAAGGACCTCCACCAAAGTATAGATATCCTGGAGCCATAAATGCAGAGATGGGATTATCTGTGTCCGGATAATTATAACCGTCCGTAAATTGCGTATTAAATTTTGTATTAATTGAATAATACCATTTGTTTAAAGTATCCTTACGATAGCTAAAAGTAGAAGTAAGTCTGATAACATCATCTGTTTTTCTTACCTCCCTCCCTTCCTGTACATTAATGCCATATCTGAGGACTAACTCATTATTCCATTTAATGAATCTGAATTTATAGTTTCTTTCAAATTCCATATTAGCTATACCGGAAACTGCATTTTCACCACCCGCATTCCAATTAACATAGGCTACCTCACTTATATTTAATCCCAATTTATTTTCCTTTGCCCAAAAGGAAGGGATTATGAAGGGTTTATAAGGTTCACTTAGAACTTTGGTCTGATTGAATGATATTACCGGATTAATAAAACGTATTCCTCGGGGTACTGCTTTTATTTTGTATTGAGGGGCCCGGATGACAATTGTATCAATTTTTGTGGTATCAATCACTGTTTGTGTTGGAATACTATCCTGAAGGTAAACATGGGAAGAGTATAATAACAACAACCACAATAAAGTTAATCTTGCTACCATTTTATATCTCCAATAATTCCATGATATTTTTTTTAATGGACAGCGCATCAATATGTGCCATTTTATGCAATTGCTCTACTGTTCCATGTTCAATGAAAACATCTTCTATTCCAAATATCGAAATTGGCCGGGGGTTATTTACAGAATTTGCAAATTCTATTACCGCACTTCCAAAGCCCCCAATTTTGCACCCATCTTCTACAGTGATTATTTGCTCATAGGTATCAAAAATAAAACGCAGCATTTTCTCATCCAGAGGCTTAACAAAGCGCATATTATAGTGACCTATTTTTCCCGGCATAGTTAGGTCTTTGATTAGCTTAGACATAGTGTTCCCAATGTGGCCAATAGACAGCACTGCAATTTTATTTCCTTTGACCAATTCTTCAGCTTTACCAATTTCAATTTTTTGGAAAGGTTGTTTCCAATTAGTGGTAGTAGCACGCCCTCTGGGGTAGCGAATAGCAATTGGCCCAGAAAGGCCATCTTGAATGGTATACATAATATTGCGGAGTTCCGCCTCGTTCATCGGTGAAAAGATAATGAGATTTGGGATACACCTTAAATAAGCTAAATCATAAACCCCGTGATGTGTAGCACCATCTTGTCCGACTATTCCTGATCTGTCCAGAAAGAAGGCCACGGGAAGATTCTGTAAAGCAACATCATGAATTACCTGGTCGTAAGCCCTTTGTAAGAAGGTAGAATATATAGCACAAAATGGCAATAATCCTTCAGCAGCCATACCAGCGGCCATAGTAACTGCATGTTGCTCTGCGATGCCAACATCAAAAGCCCTTTCCGGAATCTGCTCCATCATAAACTTTAAGGAACTTCCGGTAGGCATGGCCGGGGTAATGCCAATAATTTTATCATTTTTTACTGCCAGTTCGACAAGGGTTTGGCCAAACACGTCCTGATATTTAGGAGGTTTATCTTCAGCTTTTGCAGCTATTAGATCACCAGTCTTAATATTAAATTTACCGGGAGCGTGATAAGCTACCTGATTTTCCTCTGCTTTTTTTAAACCCTTACCCTTGGTTGTAATAATATGAAGTAATTTAGGTCCTTTTACGGTTTTCAACCTTTCCAGTTCTTTTATCAGGACATATATGTCATGCCCATCAATAGGACCTGAGTAATCAAAGTTCAGGCACTCAAAAATATTTTCATCTTTTGCCGTACCTTTTTTGACATTAGTCAGGTATTTTTTAAGAGCACCCACACTGGGATCAATGCCAATCGCGTTATCATTAAGGACAATAAGGACATTTGTATTTGTAACCCCGGCATGATTCAAGCCTTCAAAAGCCATACCGCTTGCAATAGAGGCGTCACCAATAACTGCAATATGTTGTCTATTATTTTCTCCCTTTAATCCAGATGCAAGAGCCATCCCCAGAATTGCTGAAATTGAAGTGGAGCTGTGACCTGTTCCAAACGGGTCGTATTCGCTTTCATCTCTTTTTGGAAAACCGCTTATTCCGCCCATTTGCCTGTTAGTATCAAAGACATTTTTGCGTCCTGTAATAATTTTATGACCGTATGCCTGGTGACCAACATCCCAGATTAATCTGTCAAAAGGGGTATTAAATACATAATGAATGGCCAAGGTTAATTCAACCACACCCAGACTGGCACCTAAATGTCCTTCTTTGACGGCCACTATATCTATTATAAAATTCCGTAATTCCTTAGCAAGAAGAGGTAATTCTTTCTCTTTTAATTTGCGAAGATCAGAAGGATAATTAATGGAATTCAATAGTTTCATAAGAAGTAGCAAATGTACATTAATTCATTTTTTGTTATAACTTCATCTATTCCTAATATTGAAGTATTATGTCTATTGATCTTAAATTTGACGATACCTATTTTATGAAAAGGGCATTGCAGGAAGCAGAAACGGCTTTTGAGAAGGGTGAAATTCCTATTGGGGCAATAATTGTAGTTCAGGATAGAATAATTGCGAGGGCGCATAATTTAACCGAACAACTTAAGGATGTAACCGCTCATGCAGAAATGCAGGCAATAACAGCAGCAGCTAACTTTCTGGGGGGAAAATATTTACATAATTGCACCTTATATGTAACTCTGGAGCCTTGTCAAATGTGTGCAGGAGCACTTTTTTGGAGTCAACTTCCAAAAATTGTTTTTGGAGCTTATGATCCTCAAAGAGGTTTTTCTGCTTTGGGAGGGCAATTGCATCCTAAAGCCACAATATCAGGAGGTATTTTAGAAGAGGAGTGTTCAGAATTATTAAAACGATTTTTTATTCAGAAACGAAGGTTGAATTAAGCGCAAAAAAAATCCCTGACATGTCATCAGGGATTGTAAAAATTCAAAATAAAATATTGTTATCCGATTACTTGCACTTGTGCCGCAACCATGCCCTTTCTTCCTTCTTCTTCTTCGTATTCTACTTTGTCGCCTTCGTTTAATTCCACTCCGTTCAATGCTGTGGCATGAACAAAGATGTCCTTCCCGGTGTCGTCGTTGGTAATGAACCCGTATCCCTTGGATTCATTGAAAAATTTTACAGTTCCTGTCATTAAAATAAATATTAAAATAAAAAAATTACGATACGAAAGTATGATTTTTTGGGCAGATCTCTTAAAAGAAAAGGTAAAATTCGACCAAAATTATTGATTTTCAGACTTTTTGGGAAGTTTACCTTGCATTTTACGAATATTTTCCTCAGTGAGCATATAATCCTTTACTTTTCTGGTTTTGCTCTCCTTTACAAGAAATAAAGGCATAGCTATTAAAAATAACCCAACTGTTCCAAATCCAATATATTTATTGGCGATTTGAGACTGTTCTTCGTCAAGTGAGAAGCCATAAATTATTGCCCCAAGTGAAGCCAGTACAATCAAGAGTATGATATGTTTGAGTTTAATTCTCATCTTCTTTGGTAAAGTTAATCAACTTCCTTCTATAAGCGGTAAGCAACTTGGATTTTGAAATAAATCCAAAATATTTCCCGTCTTTTATTACCGGCAGGTTCCATGCACTGCTATCCTGGAATTTTCGCATTACTTCCTGCATAGAATCTGTTTCATAAAATATTAGTTCAGGTGCATTATGCATAAAGGATTCAACCCTTATTTTATCATATATGGAAGTGTTGAACATAAATTCCCTAATGTCATCCAATAAAACAATACCTACAAGGGCATCATTTGCGTCAATAACCGGAAATATATTTCGAGCAGATTTTGCAACCGATTGGTGTACCAGTTCACCGAGTGTCATATCCTGCTTGACGGCCTTAAAATTCTGTTCTATGATCTCATCGAGATGCATTAAAGTAAGTACGGTTTGATCTTTGTTGTGAGTGATAAGGGCACCTTGTTTAGCCAATTCACGAGTAAAGATGTTATAATCAATTGCATTTTTTGTCAGAAGAAAGGAAATTGCTGCAGTAATCATAAGTGGCACAAAAAGTTCGTAGCCACCTGTTATTTCAGCAATTAAAAAGATAGCGGTTAAAGGCGCATGCAACACTCCAGCAATAAGTCCCGCCATACCAATAAGGGTGAAATTACTCTCGTTTACATAAAGTCCCAATCCCAAATTGTTGATCACCTTGGCCACAACATTCCCCAAAGCGCTTCCCATGACCATCGTAGGAATAAATATACCTCCGGAACCACCAGCTGCAAAAGTCGTAGTCATTGCAACAGCTTTGAAAATTGTAATCCCGAAAAGTAAAGCTATAACAACCCATATATTATTGGTGTAGCTATCAAAAGGTGTTTTACCCAGTGCATCAATATGTTCTCCGTGTAATAGCTTATTAATAAACCCAAAACCTTCTCCATAAAGCGGTGGAATAAAATAGAGCATAATACCAATGGCTAATCCACCAACTAAAAGTTTATATTTTGGACTTTTGAATCTTTCAAAAAAAGCAAGGATGCCAAAATACATCTTTGTAAAATAAATAGAGGCAATGGCTGTGCCAACTCCCAGAACGATATAGAAAAAAGTATCTTTTACTTCAAATTTTTCGGTTATAGAAAAACTAAATAATGATTCATCTCCAAGAAAAAAATAGGACGTAAGAACCCCGGAAATGGAGGCTAACAATAATGGAAGCATGGAGATCATAGTCAGATCAAGACTAAAAACCTCCACGGCAAAAATAATGGCTGCTATAGGAGATTGGAAAATAGAGGCAATGGCTGCGGCAGAAGCACAAGCTATAAGAAGGGACCTTGTTTTCGCATTAATATGTAATAACCTGGCAACATTAGAGCTTATTGCCGCTCCTGAAGCTACGGCAGGGCCTAAAAGTCCAACCGAACCTCCAAAACCCACCGTTAAAGGGGCAGTTACCAATGGCAAAAATATTTTCTTAACACTTATGATGCCTTTCTTTTTTGATAGGGCAAATAAGATTGAAGAGATGCCGTGTTCCAATTTTTCTTTATAAACAAATTTTACATATAGATAAACCAGCGTAAGACCTATAATTGGGGTTACAAAATATAGTTGATAATTGGAAAAGACTATTCCTTTTTCTAAAAGAGACTGTATGAAGTAAGTAGTATTTTTAAGCGTTACGGAAGCAAGCCCGGCTAAAAAGCCTACCACAACACTCATTAGCTGAGTAAAGGTTTTATTAGAGATATTTTTGTATCTCCATTTAAGAAACCTGGTAAATAAGGTTGTGATTCGGTTGGGCATTATTTGATTATACGTTTAAAGGTATTAAAAATGCCGCTTTTAAACGCGATTGGTGTTAAGATTGAATATCTAATTTTAAATTAAGTTCTTTCAATTGTGCTGCATCAATAAATGCAGGCGCATCAATCATTACATCCCTTCCGCTATTATTTTTTGGAAATGCAATAAAATCCCGGATGGTCTCCTGTCCGCCAAGAATGGCCACCAGCCTGTCAAGTCCAAATGCAATTCCTCCATGAGGGGGTGCGCCATATTGAAATGCATCCATTAAAAAACCAAATTGAGCTTTGGCCTCTTCCGGTGTAAAACCAAGATGTCTGAACATAGTAGCCTGTGTATCTTTGTCGTGAATTCTTATTGATCCACCACCAATTTCATTTCCATTTAATACCAAATCATAAGCATTGGCCCGAACAGCTTCCGGATCAGTATTTAATAATTCTAATTGCCCTGGTTTGGGAGAAGTAAAGGGGTGATGCATTGCATGGTAGTTACCTGTTTCATCATCTAATTCCAGTAATGGAAAATCGACAACCCACAATGGAGCAAATTCTTTTGGATTTCTAAGTCCCAGACGCTCTGCCATTTCCATACGTAAAGCACTTAATTGAGTTCTTGTTTCTATAATGTTTCCAGAGAGAATACAAATAAGATCCCCTGCTTTTGCTCCTGTGATTTGGGCCCATTTGGAAAAGTCTTCTTGCTGGTAGAATTTGTCTACAGACGATTTATAACTACCGTCTTCATTGCATTTTACATATACCATGCCTTTTGCTCCAACCTGTGGCCGGCGCATCCAATCTATGAGTTGGTCAATTTCTTTTCTCGTATAGGACGCTGCGCCGGGTACGGCAATACCAACAACCAATTCAGATGAATTAAACACATTAAAATCTTTGTGCTTGGCTACTTCGTTTAATTCTCCAAATTCCATTCCGAATCGGATATCCGGTTTGTCATTACCGTATCTTTGCATGGCTTCGTCATAAGTTAGCCTTGGGAATTTACTTGTTTCTACCCCTATAATTTCAACAAGCAGATGCCTGGTAAGTCCTTCAAAAGCATTTAAAATATCATCCTGTTCTACAAAAGCCATCTCGCAATCTATTTGCGTGAATTCAGGCTGTCTGTCGGCACGTAAATCCTCATCTCTAAAACACTTTACAATTTGAAAATATTTATCCAAACCACCCACCATGAGTAATTGTTTAAAGGTTTGAGGAGATTGTGGCAAGGCATAGAACTGCCCTTCATTCATCCTGCTTGGCACAACAAAATCACGCGCCCCTTCCGGGGTAGATTTTATTAAATATGGGGTTTCCACTTCGATAAACCCGTGTTTGGTAAGGTAATTTCTAACCTCCAGGGTAACTTTGCTGCGAAAAATGAGATTTTCTTTAACCGGATTTCTGCGAATATCCAGATAGCGAAATTTCATTCTCAGGTCTTCGCCTCCATCAGTTTTATCTTCAATTGTAAATGGAGGTAATAATGATTCGTTTAATACATTGAGTTCCTTAACTAATATTTCGATATCGCCTGTAGGGAGATTAGGATTTTTAGAAGTTCTTTCAATCACAGTTCCCTGTACCTGTAATACAAATTCGCGACCTAAAGCCTTTGCTTTTTCCAATATTACAGGATCACTTCGCTCTTCATCAAATACCAGTTGGATAATGCCATAGCGATCTCTAAGATCTACCCAGACTACAAACCCTTTGTCCCTTGTTTTTTGCACCCAGCCAGACAAGGTGACTTCATTATTTATGTGAGATGATCTTAATTCACCACAAGTATGACTCCTATACATTCTAAGTTCCTTGTATTACAGCCGCAAATGTAAGAAGATAAGCTTGTAACCTTTATAAATAGCATACATTTTTCAATACAGAACAGTTTTTTTTAAGGATTTATTTATAAGAAAAAGCATACAAGAAATGTTGAAAGATCTAATTATTCATTAACTTGTTGAGATATAACTAATTCAAAACTTAAGAACATGAAACAATTTCTACTTGGAAATATATTCCTATGGTTGTTTTTGACTTTACCCATCTTTGCATTTTCGCAGGGTAAAGTGACTGGGAATATTACAGATTCCGAAGATGGGACCGCTTTGGCGGCAGTAAATGTGGTTATCAAAGGAACCACCACCGGTACTACTTCGGATTTTGATGGTAACTATGAAATCGAGGTCGGCAGTTTTCCGTCTACTTTGGTTTTTTCTTCTTTGGGATATGAAACAAAAGAACTAGAGGTAAGTGCCGCCATGACTTTGAATGTAACTCTGGGTTCTTCAGCAACCGGGCTTGATGAAGTTGTAATTACAGGCCTTGCTTCATCAATAAAACGATCTAATTCAGCAAATGCTGTTGCTACTGTCTCGGCAGAGGAACTGGCTGGGGTTACACCACCTCAAACTTTAGATGGAGCTTTGCAGGGTAAATTTGCCGGAGCTTTAATAACCAAAAGTTCAGGAGCTCCAGGAGGAGGTATATCTGTAAGGTTAAGAGGGGTAACTTCTGTTAACGGCAATGCCCAACCATTGTATATTGTAGATGGGGTCTATGTAAATAACAGCAGCATTTTTGCACCGGGATTAAATGATGTCTCTCGTGCAGCAGCGGGAGGAGCTAGCCCTGCTGGTAATCAATCCCAAGATAATCCGTCTAACAGGATTGCCGATATTAATCCGGACGATATTGAAAATGTGGAAGTTCTTAAAGGGGCATCAGCTGCGGCAATATATGGTGCCAGGGCTGCCGCAGGGGTAATTATTATTACAACTAAAAAAGGAAAAGCAGGAAAGACCAAAATTTCGTTTTCTCAATCTGTAGGTTCTAACAGCGTAATTAATTTACGAGGTTTAAGAAGCTATACAGCGGAGATCGCTGAAAGTGGTTTTGGAGCCGGTCAAGGTGCTCTTTTTACACAGGCCCAGAACGATGGCAGTTTGGTTGACTATGAAGAGGAGATTTTTGGTGAAAGCGGTTTTATTTCCAATACTACCATAAGTGCTTCGGGAGGTTCAGATAGAACGCAATTCTTTGCTGGTTTTACAAATAATGAGGAAGATGGGATTGTTAAGAATACCGGATATGACAAAAAGTCAATTAGGCTGAATCTGAATCATAAATTCTGGAATGATAAGGCAACTCTACAGTTGGCTACAAATTATATTAATTCTTCATCCGACAGGGGTTTTTTTAACAACGACAATTCAGGTGCTACTATTGGAGTATCGCTTACATCTACCCCTCCCTGGGCAAAATTGTTTCCGGATGAAAATGGAAATTATCCCGACAATCCATATAGTGCATCAAATCCCTTACAAACGAGGGATATAGTTACAAATAATGAGTCAGTGGATAGGTTTATTATAGGGGGCACATTGGATATAATGCTTTATCAAAAAGAAAGATCTAATTTAAAGCTGAGATTCATGGGAGGACTTGATTACTTTTCATTAGTTACCACGTCTATTTTTCCAAAAGAATTACAAATTATGAAACCTTCCAATGGTGGGTTAAATGGATTAACAGCGCAAGGTACTACCGAAAATAAGGACGCCAATTACTCTGCATTTTTGATTCATAATTATTACACAGCTAATAATTTGAGTTTTACGACCCAGGCAGGTATTACTAAGCAGACTTTTTCACAAAACACCACAAGGAACACAACATCTAACTTAATTGCCTCTGAGACAAATTTGGACCAGGGTGCCAATGTTTCTGTTAGTCAATTTAGGTTGGAACAGGAAGATGCAGGATTCTTTATACAGGAAGAAGTTAATTACCAGGATAAGTTAATTGGAACTCTGGGTCTAAGAGGGGATAAGTCCAGCAATAATGGTGATGCCAACAAACTTTTTTATTATCCCAAGGGCTCGGCAGCGGCAAACTTACATAATTTTGATTTTTGGAATTCAGGCGTTTTAACTCAGTTCAAACTTAGAGCGGCCTATGGTGAAGCAGGTAACTTTGCACCCAATGGGGCATTGTTCACCGCCTATCAAAATTCACTTATAGATGGTATAGTTGGGATTGTAGTCCCGAATACATTGGGAGACCCGGATATTCAACCTGAAACTCAAAAGGAATTGGAATTTGGTTTCGATGCTGGGCTCTTAAACAACAGGATATCATTTGAATTTTCATACTACATCAAAAAAGTGGATGATCTAATTTTACAGGCAAATACTGAACCATCTTCTGGTTTTAATTTTAGGTTTGCAAATGCCGGAAACCTTGAAAACAAAGGTTTTGAACTAGGAATAAATGCCAATGTATTCGCAAATCCGGATTTTGGATGGGATACTGGAATTTTATTTTTCAAAAACAAATCAAAAATCACCAGATTAGATGTTGATCCTTTTGATACAGGTGGTTTTGGGACTGGGCTTGGCACCTTTAGAATAGAAGAAGGGAAAAGCGTTACTCAAATTGTTGGTAATGATGGCGACGGAAATATAGTAGTTCTGGGTGATGCAGAACCAGATTTCCAATTTACTTTCAACAACAATTTAAGGTATAAAGACTTTACCTTATCCTTTCTGTTTCATTGGAAACAAGGAGGAGACAATATTAACTTATCGAATCTACTTTTTGATTTTGGCCAGACTTCAGGTGATTATGATGATTTCACATTAGATCCCACGGGAACTTTATCCAATGGGGACTATAGAATAGATTCATTTTTATCTGGGAATGCGGCAGCCTTTGTTGAGGATGCAAGTTATTTAAGATTAAGGGAAATAGGGTTGTATTATTCGCTGCCCCAAGATTTTTTAGAGAAGGCATTTAAAGGATATGTAGCCAATATGAGGTTTGGATTTTCAGGGAATAATCTCATAAATATTTTTGATTATAATAGCTATGATCCTGAGGTTTCTAACTTTGGCTCTACTGGTTTATCAACAGGGGTTGAAGTAACACCATTCCCGTCATCCAAGCGCTTTATGTTTCACTTTTCAGCAGACTTTTAATAAATAAAAATAATATAGGACAAATGAAAACATTAAATAAATTATTAATAGTAGCTCTCATTTTCTTAGCTTTCAATTCTTGTGAAGTAGAGGATGGTAAGAATTTGAATGGAGCCGATACTACATCGATATCAGAAGATGTTTCAAGAGGTGAACTGGGAGATGCAATAGGTGGTATTCTTTCGGATATGAGGGTACGTATCGAAACTCAGGTAGATGCAACTTCTGTATTAGGCAGAGAATACTGGAGAATCCAATCATCTGACCCCAGGTGGACTGGAGATTTGTTAACCGGGCAGCTCGACGATAATACATTCTACACTACTGCTCCTTATTCTGCAAGGTATGCTACCGTCAAAGATATAAACCTTGTGTTGGAAGGTTTAGGAAATTCTACAGCGGATTTTACTGATGCAGAAAAGGCAGCAGCGCGTGGTTTCGTAAATACCCTAAAAGCACATGAGCTTTTGATGGTTCTTAATGCTCAATATCAGAATGGAATAAGAATTGAAGTATCGGATCCGGATAATTTGGGCTCATTCGTAAGCTATAGCGAGGCTTTGTCTTCCATATCGAGTATCTTATCTGATGCTTCTTCTGATCTTTTGAATGCAGGGGCAAGTTTCCCGTTTTCCATTCCATCAGGATTTGCAGATTTTAATACTCCTTCAACGTTCGATGAGTTTAATAAATCCTTGGCGGCAAGAGTAGCGGTTTATCAAGGGAATTTTACTGATGCTCTGACATTTCTTTCTGAATCGTTTCTTGATTTAGGCGGAGATTTAAATAGTGGAGCATACTTCACTTTTTCTTTAACCGGTGCAGATTTACCCAACCAATTGTTCTTTGCGCAAAATTCAACTGTTGCAAATGCCAGAATTGCTCATCCCACTTTTATTTCAGATGCGGAGGCGGGTGATACCAGACTTAATAAAGCACCCATGAGAGATGCTCCTTTAACTGCAGATGATTTAACCGGGGATAATGATGTTTTTATTTACCAAAGCAATGTTGATCCCGTAGGTATTATTAGGAATGAAGAATTGATTCTGCTATATGCAGAAGCGAATCAAATTTCCGACCCTACTGAGTCTGTAAACGCCATCAATATAATAAGGAATGCAGCAGGGTTGGCTAATTATTCGGGGGGAACGGCACCGGCAGATTTGGTTAATGAAATTTTACAGCAAAGGCGTTATTCATTATTTGCAGAAGGTGGCCATCGCTGGATTGATTTAAGAAGATATGATAAATTAGGAGAATTACCTTTAGATAGGCCTGGTGATGGAACCGTAGCACAGTTCCCAATACCTCAAAATGAAAATCAATAAAAGAAGATTAGGATTAAAAAACCCCTGACCAGAAGGTCAGGGGTTTTTTATTAGGATTTTCACCGCTTAAGCAGCTATTTCAAGATCTTTCTTTTTTAAAGGTGTTTTTTTGGCACCTCCTTTGAGTTTAATCTTTATTCTATATACGATATTAAAGAGAACAGGAACTATAATTAGGGTAAGGAAAGTAGCCATAATTAATCCAAAAATAACTGTCCAGGCCAGGGGTCCCCAAAAAATAACGTTATCTCCACCTATATAGATTTTAGGGTCAAACGCTGTAAACAGCGAAAAGAAATCAATATTAAGGCCAATAGCTAAAGGAATTAGTCCGAGTACGGTGGTAATCGCAGTTAGCAAAACTGGTCTCATTCTGGCTTTTCCACCTTTTACAATTAATTCAGTGACCTGTTCTCTGGATAAAAGATCCTTATCCTCCATTCCTAAAGACACTTTTTTACGATCTATAAGTATTTGAGTGTAATCTAAGAGTACCACGCCATTATTAACAACAATACCAGCCAAAGATATAATGCCCATCATGGTCATCATAATTACAAAAGGCCAGCCAGTTATCATTAATCCACCAAAAACACCTATAAAACTTAAGAAAATGGCTGTCATTATAATAGCAGGTTTTGAAATACCTCCAAATTGGAAAACAAGGATTAACATTATTAAACCTAGCCCTGAAAAAAATGCGCCAACTAAAAATTCCATCTGTTTATTCTGTTCTTCAATCTGTCCCGTATAATCGATTTTTACATTGGCTGGAATCCCGTTATATTCTTCCATTTCCTTTTTTATCTCAGCTACAATTGCTCCGGCATCAGTAAATCCTGGTCTAAGTCCAGAATAAAGTGTCACAACACGTTTTGTGTCCTTGTGTTTTATTGCACTAAAACTGGAAGTATTTCTTTGAGATGCCACAGCAGAAACAGGAATTTCTTTGATCTGGCCTGTTGCCTGGTCTCTGAAAATTACATTCTGATTGAATAGAGCACTGGTATTATATCTAAGGTCTTTATTAAAGCGAACATTAATATCATAATCTTCGCCACCTTCTTTATAAACGCCGGCTTTGTCTCCAAAGAGTGAACGCCTTAACTGCATACCAACCTGTCCTACCGATACACCAAGCTCACCAGCCTTTTCACGATCTACAGTAACCTGCATACTCGGTTTCCCGGTATTAACATCAATCTTTAATTCTTCAATACCATCTATATTTTTTGTATTGAGAAAATTTCGCATTTGCTCTGCGGTATTTATTAGAACGCCGTAATCCTTCCCTTCGATTTCAATATTTATCGGATAACCCGATGGAGGAGCAATCTGGTCTTTTTCCACAGAAATAGCAATCCCCGGATATATGCCATTTAATCCGTCCTGAATTTCCTTTCTAAGTGCCTCAGTATCCCTGCCACCTCTGAACTTATACTCTGTCATTGAAATGGTAATTTTACCTCTATGTGGCATTTCTGCTGCCGAGCCTCCCTCCGTAAATGGATTTTCTGCACCTTTACCTACTTGCGAAACACTCGATGCCACAAGTAAATTATTTTCACCCTTCATATATTTAGAATCATCTGCAATAGCATAGACCCTTTTTTCAATATTCTTCGTTATTTCATTAGTCTTTGTAATTGCGGTACCCTGTGGGTATTCTATATAGACATAAATCTCATTAGGGGTGTTGTCAGGGAAAAACTCCACCTTTGTTCTGCCACTTCCAAGCGATATGCCAAAAGCAATAAAGGCTGTTATCAACAACAACACCGTAAAACCAAAGTAAGCATATACATTTCTTCCTTTAAGAGCACTCCTCAAACGATTTTCGTACCAATTTTCAAACCTGGACAAGTATTTTTTTTGAAATTGTAAAGCAGCCTTTTTAAGTCCGTATTTGTAAAACCAGAATAATATTCCTACTACGATCATTAATGAACCTAATCCACGCACCGTTCCACCAAATAGGAGAATAAAGAGGCCAAACCCTCCAAGAATAATACTTAGGCGTATAAGTTGCTTTAATGTAAGTTCTTTGTCTCCCACCTCCATAAATTGGGACACCAGCATAGAGTTCATAAAAATAGCCACGAATAATGAAGAACCTAAGACTACAGATAGTGTTATTGGGAAAAAAATCATAAACTCACCCATAATACCTGGCCATAACCCAAGCGGTATAAATGCGGCTACCGTAGTGGCAGTAGAAATAATTATGGGAAATGCTATTTCTCCAACACCTTTTTTGGCAGCTTCAATTCGAGACATTCCCTCTGCTTCCATAAGTCGGTAGACATTTTCAACAACCACGATACCATTGTCTACCAGCATTCCCAGTCCCATAATAAGTCCAAATAATATCATTGTATTCAGCGTATAACCCAAGGCAGATAATATCATGAAAGACATGAACATAGACATAGGGATTGCAAATCCAACAAATAGTGCATTACGAAAACCTAAAAAGAACATTAAAACGGTTACCACCAATATGATCCCAAAAATAATGTTGTTAACCAGGTCATCGACCTGATTTAATGTTCGACTTGAGGAATCATTGGCGATACTCACTTGCAGGTCTGCCGGGAAATAGTTCTCCTTCAAATCCTTTACAATTTCTTTTATATTCTCCGCCGCGGTGATAGCGTTTTTACCTGCCCTTTTTTTAATGTCTAGCATAACTACACTACTGCCTCTTTCTCTGGCATAGGTAGTTCTCTCCTCTTCCTTAAAAGAAACCGTGGCAATATCCTTCAGGTAAACCGCATCATTATTTTCTGATTTTACTACAAAGTCTTCAAGTTCATCTGGTTGTTGTATTTCACCTAAAATTCGAATAGTTCGACGCTGTCCGCTGGTTTTTAAATTTCCAGCTGACATAGTCATATTCCCATTGCTTATGGCTTGTATAACATCATCAAAACTTACCTTGGCGGCCATCATTTTATAAATGTCGACTGCTACTTCTACTTCTTTTTTCTGAGCTCCCCTTATATCCACACCTTTGATCTCAGGTAAATCTTCTATTTCATCTTCGAGATACTCCCCAAATTCCTTTAATTTATCAACAGGATAATCTCCTTTCAGGTTGACATTCATGATAGGATATGATTCAGATAGATTAAGGTCAAAAACATCAGGTTCTACTTTTGCGCCATTGAAAATAGGCCAGTCTTCTCCTGCTTTTTCACCGTCAACTTCGTCTTTCACCTTTTGTTTGGCACTTTCAACCGTAATATCTTCATCAAATTCAACCACTATCATGGAATAATCTTCCTGGGAGGTAGATGTGATTTCCACCAGATTACTTACATTTTTTAGCCGGTCTTCCAAAGGATCCGTTAGCAACCGCTCAATATCTTCTGCTGTATTTCCGGGATAAACGGTACTGATATAAATCTTGGTTTCTTTTACCTCAGGGAAGTCTTCTCGTGGCATTGAAAAATAGGAAGATAATCCGATGAATAAAAAGATGCCAATCATTACGTAAATGACCGATGGATTATCAATAGCCCAGGAAGATAATCTGAATTCCTTATTTGCGTTTCTCTTTTGCTTACTCATAAGGCTATTGAATTATTTTTACTTTCTGATTTTCTCTGACGTTGCGGGCACCTTCCATTACTACTTGTACTCCGGGGTCTATCCCTGCTAAAACTTCTACGTAGTCTCCCTGCGTTAGCCCAGTACTTATTATCTGTTTTCTTGCTATAGCCAGGTCATTCGAATCAACCTCTGTGGCGATATAGACATATTGCTCACCTTCTGCATTTTCAGAAATCAAACTCTGCGGAATTAAAATGGCCTTATTACTACTGTAATTGTTAATCTGTACACGAGCTGTAAGATTGGGCTTTATGTTATTCTTTTTGTTTGGTACGCCTATTTCTACTCGAAAAGATCTGTTAGTTGGATTAATAAAATTTCCTGTTTGTCGAACAACAGAAGTAATGCTGTCACCCAGAACGGGGAAATAGACTTTTACTTCTTTACCTACAGTTACTCCATTTAAGTAACTTTCAGGGACATCCACTTCTATATACATGTCAGAGAGATTGACAATACGGAATACCGCCTGTCCGTTAGCCGGAGAAACTACGGTTCCCTGTTCCTGAATAACATTGTCAATTATACCTGAGAAAGGAGCTCTGATATTTGATTTCGCCAACTGGCTTTGCGCTTGTTTAACAGAATTCTCCACTGCCTGATAATTTGTTTCCGCCTGCAGATATTGAATTTCAGATCCAATTTTTTGTTCCCATAGTCTTTTTTGACGTTCAAAAGTAGTTTTTGCAAGAGCTGCCTGGGTTTTTAATTGTTCAAGTTGACTACTCATTCCACCATCATCAATGGTAGCCAAAAGCTGACCTCTATTCACTTTTTGACCTTCTTTCACATATACCTTAAGCAAAGTTCCCGCCATTTCAGGATAAATCAATACATTTTGTTTGGTCATTACGTTCCCTTGAAGATCGAGATAGTGACGAAACTGCTGTTCATCTGTTTTTAAGGTGGTAACCAATGCTAATTTTGAATTGCTATCCCTTACATTGATAACAGAATCCAGAAGCTTAAGTTCAGTATTCAATACTTTTTGTTTTTCGGCAATTTCCTGTTTTTTTAATTTAATTGCTTCTAAATTTCCTTCAGCAATCAAGGTTTCAACGGATTGGACAGTTCCATTTCCACATGCCGTGACAACCATTGAAATAAGAAGTATTAAAAGAATATTTTTCATTTTATTTGAGTTTGTAAGTTGATGGTTTAATTGTTGAGAACAGTTTCCAATTCTGTTTTTCTATTGATAACTTCTACCATAGATGCCAGATAATCGTGCTGTGCGGTATAAAGTTGTATTTGTGCTTGCCTTAATTCAAAACTTGTAGCCAGACCTTCAAAATATTTTGTTTCGTTTTTCTTTTCAATCCGCTCCGCAAGATTGAGATTGCTTTTAGTAGTTTCATAATCCTCAATAGAGAAAATGTAATCGCTTTTAGCCCGTTCAAGTTGAAGTCTAATCTGTTCTTCAGTCTCAGTCAATTGAGTTTTGGCCTGATCGTAGGCTATTTTGGCTCTCTGAGTTGTTGCACTTCTATTTAGGGAACTGAAAATTGGAATTGTCAAATCGAAACCCAGTACAGATGATCCGAACCACTGTTGTTTACTTTCAAAAAATGTGAACGTGTTGCTATATGCAGAGGCTCCATAATTTACAAAAGCATTAAGTGATGGCAAGGCTTTACTTTTGGCCAGCTTGAGTTCATAATACCGTTGTTCATTGAGGTTTGCGACCAACTTATAATCCACATTATTTTCCATAAAGAATTCCGATTCCAGGAGATTAAAATCAATTTGTTTTAATACAAGATCATCCAGATTCTCCTTTAACAACGTTTGATTTTCAATGGGAAGTCCCATAATTAAATTCAACATTTGCAATGTAATATCTTCAAAGCGGACTGAATTTTTTAAGGCGCTAATAATAGAAGACAATGTAATTTGAAGTTGTTCAACACTCTCTTCATCACCCAGGCCATTCTCAAAGAGTTTTTCAGTTTCGTAGAGATTTTTCTCCAGCGTTGCCTTATTATTCTCCAGGATAGCAACAGTTTCCTTGGCAAGCAAAACATTGCCATATGCCTCTATGACCGCTTTCCTTATTTCCTGATCTGTTTTCTCCTTGTTGTTTTGACTATATCGAAGAAAGGCTTCTGTGGCCTGTACGCCCACTATATAAGAGCCATCGAATATTTGCTGACGAAGGGTGGCTGTTGCATTAACCTGATTTTGTTGTCCAAATACGACAGGGAGAAAAGATCCAGGGTCTCCTCCCACAAATTCACCGGGGACAAGTGTTACCGGTTGTTTTAATTGATTTTGGTAGCTAAGATTACCGTCAATTTGAGGTAAGCCTGTAGCAATAATCTCCCATTTTTGTTTTTGAGCATCTAATATTTCTCTACCAGCATTAATAACACTGTAGTTATATTCAAGCGCATATGCGATGGCCTCCTCCAGTGAAAAGCTGTTGGGTCGTTCCTGGGGAAAAGACCAAGCCACAGAGATGAATGCTAAAAAGCTTAAAAATTTAATTTTCATTTAATCCTGATTTGAGTTGATTATATTATTTAATATTTTTCGTCCTTTTGGTGTAACAATTCCCCGGAGATGATATTCCAAATAGTCGTCCATGACCTCAGCCACGGGAAATTTAGCAACTGGGAATAGTCGACTATCCTTAATGCTGGAGACTCCAGAAAAGTATATCCTTGCGATAAATTCTATGTTCAGATTATTGCGGTAAATTCCTTGATCAATTCCTTTCTTCACATTATTTACAACACAGTCATGCATCATATCAAATTGTTTATTTCGAAGTGTAATAAAAATTCTGGGATAGTATTTTTGAAGCTGAAATTGAGGAGAAGTTTTCTCATCGTTTATATGCTGCATCACCAATCTTTTGATCTCATAGAGCTCTTCAATAGGGTTCTTTTTAAGCAAACATATTTCATCAATTCCGCAGGAAACGGAATCAAATACATACATTGTACAGGCTTCCACCAGCTTGGTTTTGTTTTCAAAATTGGAATAAATTGTTTTTTTGGAAATACCCATAGACTGAGCAAGGTCGTCCATAGTTACGCTCTTAAATCCAAGATTTAAAAATAAATCTGTTGCCTTAGTTAATATTTTTTCTTTCATAATTGGAGGCAAATATAACCAGGAAACTATAAAAACATTAAAAGTTTCCTAAGTTTTACATTTTTTTAACAATCCTCCTGATTAAAGTCATTTAGAGCTAACAGGAAATTTACATTAATGTTCTTCAGTGACTGCTTTTAGTGTATTTTTGAAAAAAAATTAAAATGCCAGACATCGAGTTCATTCGTGGATGTTTTAATTCCTATATGGAAAGTAAACTCAGCACTAAAGACCCTCTGAATTTATACGACCCCATAGTGTATATTATGAATTTAGGCGGTAAGAGGCTAAGACCAATATTAACACTTATTAGTACTGATGTATTTGGCGGAAAATATGAGGATGCGCTGGATGCTGCTCTCGCAATAGAAATTTTTCATAATTTTTCTTTGGTGCATGATGACATCATGGATGCTGCACCGTTAAGAAGAGGAAAAAAGACTGTACATAAAAAGTGGGATTTTAACACGGGTATTTTGTCTGGAGATGTTATGCTTATAAATTCCTATCAGTATTTTGAAAATTATCCTGCCAATTTATTTAAGTCTTTACTGGAAGTCTTTAGCAAAACAGCTATTGAAGTTTGTGAAGGGCAGCAATATGATATGGACTTTGAAATTAGTGACCAGGTTACTATTCCAGATTATCTTAAAATGATTACTTATAAAACGGCAGTTTTGGTTGCCGCAGCTATGAAAATGGGAGCTATAATTTCCAAGGCTTCAGAGAAATCTCAGGATGCAATATATGATTATGGAATTAACCTTGGAATAGCCTTTCAATTGCAGGATGATTATCTGGATGCCTTTGGTGATCCTGAGACTTTTGGAAAGCAGGTTGGAGGCGACATTATTGAAAACAAAAAAACATTTCTTTATCTTAAGTCAATAGAAATAGGTACAAAAGACCAAATAATTGAATTGAAAGATCTTTTTTCAATTAAACCGGCTAACCCGAAAGAAAAAATAGAAACTGTAAAGGAAATTTATATACAAAGTGGTGCTGTGGAAATAATTAAGAAGGAGATTAAGAAATATACACAGTACGCATACAAATTACTGGAATCTATAGAAGCTCCTGAAAATAAAAAGGAAATACTAAAGCAATTTGGCAATAAATTAATGAACAGGGAGGTTTAGAATAACCTGTTAAATAATGCTTTGATAAAATAGGTTTTGGGACAACTTGAAATAATCTGAAGATCTTCTTTTATGTTGGTCCCTTCATCTAAAAATTTAAAAATGAGCTGGGGACTACTTCCTTTAAAAAGTGACTCAAAAATATGTCTCCCTTTGCTGTTATCTTTATAAAGGATATCTAGTAGAAGCATATCATAATACCAATATCGATCTTTATGACTAAAAAAAGAGAGCGATTTGTTCTTTTTAAGAAAAACAACTAATTCTTTGGTTTTTCTGCTAGTACTCATAAAGGTATATCCTGTGCTAGGTTTGGCCCAGCCTCCTGCTATTCCTATATGTAATACGTTATCACTGTTCTTAGCAGAAAAATTATAACAGGTCATTGGAATATTACCCTTTTCTTTATCTACTATCGCGTATTGGGGGCACTTAAGTTTTTCTTTAATATAATTTTTAATGGCATTTTCATACTCTTTGACGGGTAATGGTTCAGCGGAAAACAAAGTATATTCAACCAAACCCTCGGTTTCCGAAAATGGCAAAACATACATGAAGCGGGTATTGCCTTTTTGAGGGATAGAAAAATCCATAAAAGTGGCCTTTTCCGGATTGAAAACAGGTTTTTCAGATTTAATAAACCATCCGATAAAGTGCTGTTGTAAAACAGGGTATTTTGATTGTTGATAAAGCGACTTATAATCAAAAGTACTATTGAATACCTGTGAAGTGCGGTAATTTCCATTTCCCGTAGTAAGGTCCACATGGCTTTTATAATCAACCATTCCAGTAACCAGGGCCTGTTTAAATGTAATATTTTCATAAGCCTGAATGCGACTCAAATAGTTGTTATAAAAATCGAGCCCGCGTAACATCTTGTAGGTATATGGTGCAATCTTGTGATTTGCTTTAAGAATTTCTCCTTCAAATTGAATCTGGCTCCAACTTTTACTGATGATTTTATCAAAATCACCTGCACTCTTTTCCCAAAAGCACCAGGTACGATCATTGGTTTTTTTGGCATCCTTGTCTATTAATAAAACAGTTTTATCCTTAAAATAAGGATCGCTTCCAAAGGCATCAGCTAGCATTAAACCCGCTGCACCAGCACCAATTATAATATAGTCGAAGTCTGTCTGCACTAGAATGAAAAAAATCAAAAGTACAAATTACAATTCAAGTAACTAAGGTCCTTTAGTTCAATTGGTAGCGCAATCCTATGAAACCTCTCATCCCCTGATTTGGGCCATACACGTAAGTGGGATCAAAAGTAAGGCCATATGGGTTGTCTGCTGTAGGAATGGCGTTTCCTGAATTGTCGAATTGAACATTTTTATCGAAGGGGTCATTGGACCTGGCAATTATAAATGGATTGCCCCTATTCGGAGTCCAATCCAACAAGTTTTTTACACCCCCATAAAATTCAAAATCTTTCACACCGGAATAAGTAAATTGAATAT
>Ga0209456_10000449_pt1 | contig 22461 bp, 19 predicted proteins | sample COG_11_FD_184755 | JGI IMG/M metagenome (GOLD analysis project Ga0209456, IMG submission 184755) | Pelagic marine sediment microbial communities from the LTER site Helgoland, North Sea, for post-phytoplankton bloom and carbon turnover... | ecosystem: Environmental > Aquatic > Marine > Neritic...
AGTCGAGCGTCGCATCGTTGAAGCGCTTCCGCTCCACGGTGATCCGGTTTTCGGTGCCTTCGAGCTGCGCCTGGAGGTCTCGGAAAGCCTCGGTGGCCTTGAGCTCAGGGTACCGCTCCACCACCACGAGCAATCGCGACAGCGCAGACGATAGCTGGGATTGCGCTGCCTCAAATTGCGCGAGCTGCTCCGCGTCAGGCGCGGACTCGAGGTTGACTTGCCCAACCTTGGCGCGTGCTTCCACGACTTGGGTCAACGTCTCTTGTTCGAACTCTTTGGCACCTTTGACGGTTGCCACCAGATTTGGAATGAGGTCGGCGCGGCGCTGGTAGACGTTTTCGACCTGGCTCCACGCGTTGTCGACACCTTCGTCGAGCTCGACGAGGCGGTTGTAGCTTCCAACCCCGGTCGTAAGGAGGACCAGCGCGATCCCCGCGATCACCCCACACCCGATCACGCCCTTGCTCATGTTCCCTCCTTGGTTCCCGCGTGGCGCGAGAATGCGCGCAGACCCCACGCCAGGTCAAGCCTTCAACCCGATAGCCCCGTGGCGACGGAGTCGCTCTACGGGGTCATACGTCGATCCGATCGCCGCGGACCGGCGTATGCACGCTCGGAAAGCCGCGCTCTTCGAGAAGCGCTTTCAGCGTGTTGCGCGGCTGATCCTCGCCGTGCACCAGGGCTATCTGCCGAAGCGGCCCCGCCTCGCGCACCGCCTCCGCGTACTCCAAGAGGTCGTCCTGGCCTGCGTGGGCGCTGAAGCCATTCAGCACGGCAACCTCTGCGCGCCGTTCTCGTTCGACGCCGAAGATTCGCACCCGAGGCCGCTGCTCGACGAGCCGGCGCCCGAGCGTGTGCTGTGCCTGATAGCCAACGATGAGCACTGTGTTCTCGCGATTCTCAATCGCGGCCACCAAATGGTGAACCACTCGCCCGAACTCACACATCCCGCTCGCAGAGATGACTACGCAGGGGTCGTTTACACGATCGATCGCCTTGGAGTCCTCGACAGATGAAACATAGCGAAGCCCGTCGAAGTCGAACGGAGAGTCGCCCTGGGTCAAGATCCGTTGCGTCTCGCTATCGAAGCATTCCGGATGAATTCGAAACACGTCCGTGAGCTTCACGGTCAGCGGCGAGTCGACGTACACGGGCACGTCGGGAAGCCGTCCTTGGTCTTTGAGTCGCTTCAGCGCGTAGATGACTTCTTGCGCTCGCTCGAGGGCGAAGGACGGCACGATCACCTTGCCGCCGCGCTTGACCGTCCGTGTGATCACGTCCTGAAGCTCGTCTTCCATCTGTTGGATCGGGTCGTGGGTTCGGTCCCCGTAGGTGCTTTCCATGACCAGACACGAGGCCCGAGGAGGGACCTCGGGGTCACGGAGGATCGGCATGTTGCGCCGTCCGAGGTCGCCTGAGAACACGAGACGCCGCCGTTCGCCGACCACGTCGACGTCGAGCGCCACCATCGCGCTTCCGAGCACGTGACCTGCGTCGTAATACGTCAGCGTCACCCCCTCTGCGATCGGTTGCGGCCGATGGTAGGGCAGGCTGAGCATGAGCTCGAGCGTCCCGACGACGTCTTTTTGGTCGTAGAGGGGTTCGACAGGCGTCATGTCGACGCCGTTCTTCTGGATCTTGCGATTGATGTAGGCTGCGTCCTGAGCCTGAATCTCCGCCGAGTCCTCCAGCATTGCCGCGCAGAGGTCTCGGGTGGCCGGCGTGCAGTAGATCGGTCCGCGGAAGCCCTGTCGGTAGAGACGAGGTAGGGCGCCCGAGTGATCGATGTGCGCGTGGGACAGCACCATCACGTCGATGTCCCGCGCGCGGAAGCCCAGGTCCCGGTTGCGTTCGATCGTCTCCGAGCGGCGGCCTTGGAAAAGCCCGCAGTCGAGCAGGAGGCGTGCGTGTTCGGTGTGAACGATGTGCCGCGACCCGGTGACGTTGCCACCGACCGCCCCCACGAACTCAACTTGCACGCAGAACTTGCCTCATTCGGTCACCGATGAACTCTCGAATTACCGGGTCATCGGAGTCGAGAAACGCTTCGGGCTCACCGGTCGCCGCCACCTCACCGTCGTGAATGAGGGCCAGGCGGTCGCTGATCGCAAACGCAGCCTTCAAGTTGTGCGTCACGACGACCGAGGTAACGTTCAGGCTCTTTTGCAAACCGAGAAGCAAACGATTCACGCGCGTGACGTTGATCGGGTCTAATCCTTCGGCGGGCTCGTCGTAGAACACGACCTCCGGCCGGACCGCGACTGCCCGCGCCAAGGCGACGCGCTTCCGCATGCCCCCTGAAAGATCCGACGGAGCCATCGCCTCGATCCCGGGCAACCCTACCAGTGCCAGCGTCTCCGCGACCCGCTTTGTGATCTCCTCTTCGGCCATCGTCGTCTGCTCGTACAAGGCATACGCGACGTTTTCGAACACGTTGAGCGAGTCGAAGAGAGCGGACTCCTGGAACAGCATGCCAATGCGACGGCGTGTCTGCGTCCACTGTTGCTCCGTATCGCCAGTGACCTCTTCCCCGTCGAAGCGAATGGTCCCGGAGTCGACCTCGATGAGGCCCATCATCGCTTTGAGCAAGATGCTCTTGCCGGAGCCCGACTCCCCGATGATGGTGACGACCTCACCCGCGAAGATGTCGAGGTCGAGTCCATCGAGGACCCTGTTTCGTCCAAACGCCTTCCGCAGGCCTCGAACCTCGAACAACGCCATGACGCCGGAAGCTCAGCCCCTCGCCGCCCAGGAGTTGCAGTACCCCTGCGGATGAATCGGGCCTTTGACCAAGGTGCATCGCCCGCACTCGTTTTCGTCGCCTGGTTTGTAGAACGCGCAGGTCGCGCAGTTCTTGGTTTCATCGTGAGGCGAGCGGTCTCGGTACTCGAGCGCGAGCCGCAGCTCCGCGTCTTCTTCTTTGAGGCCGCTCGCGTCCTCGCAATGGAACTCAGGCTTCGTGCATGCGTTGAGCAAGATCGGCGTCGAGCCAATCACGCTCAAATGCACCGTGTAGCCAAGTATCTCGCGTCTCGAAAAGGTCCTCTTCCCCATCTCGCTGACTCCTGCGCGGAGGCTAGCATGGCTACAGGCCCATCAGCGAACCGCGTCCATCATGTCGAGAAGCTCGTCACTTTCCACCAGGCCAGTGATTCGCCCGGCCTCGGAGCCATCGCTGTGGTGGAGGACGACCAAGGGCAGGCCAGGTTGCTTGTACGATTTGAGGAGCGCCCACTCTTCGTCGGTGGCTTTGTCCGTGCTCAAGTCGACCCTCACCGTCACGAAGCGTCGTGCTTCGGCGACGACCCGCGGGTCGCTCAGGACGCCGCGTTCGAGCTCCTGGCATGCTCCGCACCAATCGGCGCCAAAGTCCACGAGCATCGGCCGCTGTTCCGCGACCGCTCGGCTCTTGCCCGCATCGAAGCTCTCGACCCACCTGATGTGCGTGCCGGGCGGCAGCGCCTCTGCCCAGCCCACGATTCCGAGAACACCCGCAACGCACGCGGCCACTCCAATCGTTTTGCGAATGCGTCCCCCCCATGTGTTGCCCTCGAACGACAGGTGAATTGCGCCGACGATGATGCCGCCTGCCAGCAGCCCGAGCGCCACGGCGAGCCAAACCTCGTCGCGCACCGCCGGACGCGGGTAGGGCAGGAGACCACGCACGTAGTAGAACGCCAGTGCGAGCATTGCGATACCGAATGCGCTCTTGGTCCAGTCCACCCACCGTCCCGACCTCGGCAGTGTGATGGCAAACGTCCCCACGAACCAGAACAGCACACCGATACCGATGGCGTAGACGAATAGAGCAAGCGCGCCGAACGCGACGTTGCCAGTCGTTGCTACCCAGGTCAGCAGGACGGCGAGGACAGGCCCTGTGCATGGAGCGGCGATGAGTCCGTTGACGAACCCGAGCACGAATGCGCCTCGAATACCGAACCCGCCAGCCTGAGCGAGCCGGTTCTGCAAGCTCGAAGGCAGGGCCAGATCGAACAGACCAAACATACTGATCGCCATCACGGCGAACAACGCCGCCAGCGTGCCCACGACCCAGGGGCTCGCCAACGCGCTGCCAAATGCGCTTCCAGTCAGCGCAGAGAGCACCCCAAGCGGTGTAAAAAGTGCAGCGATGCCCAACACGAACGAGGTCGAAAGGAGGGCTGCCCTCGAGCGGGTTTCAGCCTGCCGCGCCCCAAACACGCTGACCGTGATCGCGATCATCGGATACACGCATGGGGTCAACGACGTAGCCAGACCTGCTACGAAGATCAGTCCTAGCGCTCCCACGTAGCTTCCATCCTGGAGCGCGCTTGCGAAGGGCGCGGTGAGATCGTTCAGGGTGTCGGCGGAGGCCTGCACCTCGACCATCAGAGCGGTCATAAACGCCGCCAATCCGACCCAGGCCCTTTTACGCATACCCCAACTATGGTGCTCGTTTGGTTGACCGTCCACGAACCGGGGACGTAGCCTCTCGTTGGGGACCACTTTGCCGTTACTTTTCCTGCTGCTCATCGCCATCGCAACCGGGGCCTTGTCCGCCCGTGCCGGCCGCGAAGAGATTCAGCAGAGCGCAGAGCCCGTTTGGCGCATGGAGGCCTTTCTCGCCTACGCGTTGTTCGTTGGTTTCGTTCTATTGCCAACGGTTGTCTACTTCTATGTATTTCATGGCGATTGGTTTCTCTTCTATTGGGTCGACACTGGTCGTGCCCCGTGGGCTTGGGGTTTGCTGGCGAGCGTGTTCTTGCTCGGCGCGGCAACGTTGGGCTTTTGGCTCGGGGCGACCCTCTGCCGCGCATCGCGCGACGTGGCTGCTCGCCGGGTCACCGTTGGCACGCTCTTCATCGCACTGGCGGTGTGGCCGCTCGCATGGGAACGGCTTTCAGTCGTCGGGTCCCATCGGCAGTTCACCCGCGACTACGGTCTCACCGTGTTTTTCGCGAGCCCCGCGTTCTATTCCGGGCTCACGTTGCTGGTGATTATTGGCGGTGCGTTTGGTTGGATCGTCTACCGCATCGACCGGCACACGCACGACAGCCCCTGATACCCGGCTCAGCGAGGAGGAAGCATCCCCATGTGTTCTCGCAAGTGCATGGCGGCGGGCGACGCCCAGAACTTCAGCGCGTCGATGTAGGCAGGGTGCGTGTCGAAGGTATCGCCCTCGGCCTGCCGTTCCGGTGCGATCCGGCTCCGCACGTCTTGAACCAGCGGGTCGAGGTCATCGCAGAGGAGAAGCGCAGCGCGGAGGGCAGTCCGATGCGCTGCGTTCACCCATCGGTCGAACTTCACTCGCTCGGCCTGCGAATAGGCGAGGGCGGTATCGCGCACGAGCTTGCGGTCGCGCCGCGGGATCGCCCGTTGCAGCCGATGCGTTTGCTCGTTGAGAAACTCTTCGCTGGTCAACCCCGAGCCAAAGTCCGGTTTCACGGTCCGTGCGGCGGACGCCAACAAAACATCGAGCTCTCGGGGCGTCAGTTTTTCGACCGCATGATAGCCACGCGCGATGTGCGTCATGGGCTGCGCAAGCATGAACGCTTGCGTGCGTGAATCCTTCTCCATGATGGTCGCCGGGACGAGCACAGCGGGGTGCGTGCCGAACTCGACCGTGATGCCCCGGTTTCGGATCCGGTGCACGAAGAGGTCGAAATTGCGAATGTCGAGGGCAGCAGCGATTTGGTTCGCGATCTCTCGGAGCGGGTGGTTCGCCTCCGTCGGGAGGCGATCTCGGGTCGCAAGGCCGTAGCTTTCAAGCTCTGGCGGGTAGAGCTTGGCGAGAGCAGGGCTCAGCGCGGCCAAGAGCGCGCCGGCGGCCGCGTCTTGTGCACGCGGAGTTCCCAGTTGATCGAGCACCGAGCCTCGGAGGGACCTCGGACGGACCCGAGCAGGCCTTGGCTCGACCGAAGCGATTCGGCCGCGATCTTCCTCATCGTCCGCACCAAAGGCGAGCAGCGGCAGCGTCGCAATTCGGGCTTCTCGCACGCGACCGTCGGTTTGATAGGTGATCGCGAGCTCACGCCAGATCTCCTCGCGCAGCGGCTCGTGCGAGAGCACAACTTGGAGCTGCTCGACCGCCGCCGTCTGCTCGCCTCGCGCACGGAGCCGCACCGCCAGCTCACGTCGAAGGTCGGCGTTGGGAGCCCCTTCCTCGAGGCCATTTCGCAGCGCTGCGATGGCTGCGTGCTCGTCGCGGCAGTGGTCTGACAAGACCCGTGCGACCTCGAGCGCGGTCGCCGCTCGGGCCGCATCGTCCTTCGCCCGATGGTTGCTCAGCGCGTCCGCATAGGCCCGCCAGTCGTCGGGGGTCTCGCACAAGTCTTCGAGCGTGCGTGCCGCTTCGCCGCCGGCACCTTCGAGCACGACCGCTCCGCGAAGTGCTTGTTTGGCGTTGTCGCCATCTCCGGCCGCGTGCTCGAGTTGCCCGAGCCGAACGAGCGCGTCCCCTCGCTCTTGGCCGTCGCTCACGTCGAGCAACTGGCGAGCGACCTGCAGAGCTTCTGGCAATTGTCCGAGCGCCTCGTGCACTAGCGAAAGCTCGCGCAGCGCAATGGGATGAGCCGGCTCAGCGGCCAGGGCAGACTCGACGTGGCGCAACGCTTTGTCGGGCATGTTCAACCGGTCGCGATACAGATGCGCGAGGTCGAGAAGTACCCGCCGCATGCGGCTGTTCTCGGGAGCGGCGGCGAGGAGCTGCTCCATGGTCGCGGCGGCTTCGTGCCATGACTGATTCGCCTGGAAGTGCCCGGCCAGTCGTTCGAGCGCTTCCAGATGGCGGGGCTGCACCTTCAATACCCGTTGCAGCGTGCGGATAGCCGCCGGCAACTCGCCGAGCTCTTCACTCTGGATTCGCGCCACAGCCAGCCAGAGCGTGGTCGCCCGGTCGACGGAGTGCGCGCCTGAGGCGGCTTGCGAGAGACGGTCCACCAGTGGTGACCAGCCCGCATCGATCGTCAGCACGTCGATGAGACCGTCTGCCGCTCCGGCGGAATCTGGCCACAGCTCGAGCGCTTGCTCGAAGTCCTTCCGGGCGCCGTCGTGGTCTCCCATGCGTTCCAGGCGAACTGCCGCGCTTTGCACGAAGAGCTCGGAAGCTGCTTTCGCATCGCGCTCGGCCTCCGCTTCACGTCGGAGGGCATCGACGAGTGCGGTGGGATCGTCGGTTTCTTGTGCGACTCGCGTGAGCCCCCGTGCGGCGCCGATGTGGTGTGGATCCGCCATTGTGGCCGCTCGGAATTGCTCGATCGCCTCCGTGTCTTCCTCACCCTCCACGAGCTCGGCTAGGCGCGCGCGATGCGCCGCCGCTACCACGGGATCGTGCGCGGACTGCGCGACCAGGGTGTCGACCTCGCGCAATAGGCCCGCGTCTCGGTGACTCGCCGCCAAGCGCTCGAGCTCCAGCAACGCCCCCAAGTCCGCGGGAGCGACGTCGATGATGCGCCGGTATGCCGCGACGACATCTTCGTATTCTCCAAGCCCCTGATGCTCCAACAACCGAGCGAGCTCGTAGAGCGCAGCAACCCGGCCGGCCGGGTCTTCGAGCACCTCGGCCTGAGTCGAGTACACCCCGCACAGCGACTCCCACGCGCCGACCTGCCGATGTAGTTGCGCCAGCGCCAACAGGGCGCCCAGATGCTTCGGGGCAATCGCTAGCACATCTTCCCAAGCCTGAATCGCCTGGCGATGCTTGTCCTGTCGCTCTAGCACCTGCGCCTTGCGCGCGAACAAGGCGATGCGCTGCGTCGGTTCCTCGGTGAGCTTCAACTCGCGCTCGAGATCAGCGAGCAGATGGGTCCAGTCCTGCTCCTCGGCGCGCACGCGCGCCAACGCATCGACCGCGGGATGGTAGCCCCCATCGGCCGAGACCGCCGCCTCGTACGAGGCCACCGCCTTGGCCCGATCCTCGAGGTGCTCTTCGTACACCTGCCCAAGCAGGAACGCGGCTCGCGCGCGGATCCGAGCGGCGCCCGAATTGCGAAGCTGGAGCTCCAACACGTCGACCAACTCGTCCCAAGCCCCTCGTTCTCGCAATTGCCGCGCCAGCTCTTGGAGCGAGGGTGCGTGCGCGGGGTCTACCTTGATCGCCTCGCGGTGATAGCGAAGGGCGTCCTCGTCGCTCCCAAGCCGGTCTCGCGAGATCTCGGCCATTTTTTGGAGCAGAGCCACCCGTCGGTTCTTGCCCGACGTGAGCCGCAGCTCTTGCCCGTATACATCGAGCAGGTCGTTCCAGCGTCCCGCTGCGTAGTACAGACGCCCGAGGCTCGAAAGCGTTGGCACGTGACGGGCGTCCTTGTCGAGCGCCCGGCGATAGTAGGCGATTGCCTCGTCGCGGTCGCCCAACTGCTCATCGAGCACCTCTCCGGCCCGGTGTAGGAGCGCGACCAGTCGGTCCCGCTCGACGGTCAGCTCGATCTCGTAGTCGAGGGCTTCGAGAAGCTCGCGCGGCCGATGGGCGCGCGAGGCGGAACGTTGCCAGGCTTGGACTGCCGTGAGGTGCCCGGACTCCTGCTGCAATATACGTTTGTAAGTCTGCGCCGCGAGCGCATGCTCGCCCAGCATGTCCTCGTAGAGCTGCGCGATCTTGAGCAGGTAGGACACAGCCCTGGCACCAGTCGCTCGATCCAAGGCGTTCTCGTAGAGTTGAATGAGCTCCTTGGGCTTGTGCGCGTCGGAAAGCAGCCGCGCCAGAGCCTTGAATGACGTCGGATGGTCGGGCATCGCGTTGAGCGAGCGACGGTAGTGATCGATCGCGTCATCGATGGCATCGAGTCTGGTTTCGTAGATCTCTGCGGCTCGGGCATGTGAATCCGCTCGCCGTTGCGCGTCTGTGGTGTAGCGCGCCTCTTGAAGACACATGTCGATGAGCTTCGGCCACGCACCGCGCACTCGGTAGAGTAGGCTCAATGCTTGCAAGCTCGAAAGCGAGGTGGGGCTGATCTCGACGGCTCGTTCGTGCCACGCGATCGCCTGATCTACGTCGCGCAGCTCCTCTTCGTACAGGCGAGCGATGCGCTGCGTGAAGGTCAGCTTCTCGGCTTCGTCGTCGGTTGTTTCGGTCAGGGCCTCGAGGGTTTCGACCAAGGCTTGGAGCCGCTGTCCGGCCTCGTAGTGTCGCGCGAGCTCGCCCAGGATCAGTGGGTCTCGTGGTTGCAAGCTCCGTGCTTGTTCGAGGACCCGGATGGCCTCGTCTCGATTGCCGAGGTGCTCAGCGTGAATGCGCGCAGCCCGATAGAGCGAAGACGCCTTCAAAGACGACTCTACCGCCAGCTGGGCTTCTGCTTCGAGCGTGCGGATCAAGTCGCGCCAACGGCGCTGCCCGTAGTACAGGCGCTTCAAGGCTTGCACTGCGATGATCGCGCTCGGGTCGAGCTGCAACGCCGTTTCGTAGAGCTCCGCGGCTTGCTCCGGACGTTGCTGCCGGCTCTCGAGCAATTGTGCTCGACGGATGATCAACGCGGCGCGATGCCCGTCGTCCGACGCCGCCGCGTTGGCGAGCTCGGCGAGATTCCGATCGACATCCGGCCATGTCTGTTTCGCAAATGAGCGCTGCTCGGTGGCGCAAAGAATTGCGGCATGCGAACGATCGAGCGCCCGTGCGGTATGGTACGCCTCCTCAGCTGCTTCACGATTGCCGAGCACGTCCTCCAGCAATCGGCCTTTCAACAAGAATAGGGTCGCCTTGTCGCGAGGTTGGCGCGTCACACGCGCCTCGGAATCGAATAGTGCCAGCGCCTCGGTAAACATGCGCGCGCCGAGAAGGAGTCGGCGCGCGGCGCGAATTGCGGGGACGTAGTCGGGTGATCGTTCGAGCGTCGCTTGGTAATACTGAAGCGCACGGCGCGTGTCCTTCAGGGGACCTTCGCAGGTGCGCGCCATCTCGAAGTACAAGCGGGCTGCGCGTCGCACGTCCGGCTGATCGCGCAGCTCTCGCTCGCACTCTTCGAGCCAATCGCGCCCACGTCGCGTCCGATCGACTTTCGCGGGGGAGGGGTCGCGCGCACCACGGGTGGCTTGGCCTGGTAAAGCAGGCGGCAGCGCGGAGTCGGGCTCCTGCACGAGATCGTCTTGGCCCAGCTCCTCCGTCGCATCGCGGCGCAGTGCCGTGGTGTCCCCTTTCTCGAACGCCATCTGGCCTACATGCTACCCCGGCTCCGCCAAGATCGCATCGGCCGAAGTTGCGTAAGGGGTAGGTAAGGGGACCCCCTACACTTGATCAGGTGATTACGCCGCGGGGGCGAGGTCTTTCAGCTCTTCGGCGAGCTTCTTCTTCGCCCTGGCCTCGAGTTGACGGGCACGCTCCCTGCTGACACCGAGCTCGCGGCCGAGGGAGGCCAACGATGCCGAGTCGTCGCTCAAGATGCGCTTTTCGACGATGAGCCGCTCGCGATCATCGAGCACCGATAAAGCGCCTTCGAGCCGCATCTGTATACCGCTTTGACGCCGACGTCGGGCGACGATCGTGTCCTGCGGCTCGGCCGAGCCAGGAAGCATTTCGACGAGTGTCGCGTCGGAGTCGTGGTAGGCCGGCGCGTCGAGCGAGATTTCACGCTGGTCCAGCCGGCGCAGCAGCTCGGTCATTTTCTCGCTGGTCGTGTCGAACTGGGCCGCCAGCGTCGCGATCAGCTCTTCGGGATCGGCGATCAAATTTGACAGCCGCGCGCGCTCGCGGCGCAGGCGGAAGAACAGTTTTGATCGAAACGGCCCGGAGCCGGCACCGATCATCGTGCTCGAGCGAACGACCGCTTCGAGCACGAACGCCCGAATCCAGTACCCGGCGTAGGTCACGAATCGCGTACCGCGATGCGGATCAAACTTGCGAACAGCCGTCACCAAACCGACGCTGCCTTCGGCGATCAGGTCGCCGAGCTTCACGCCGTAGCGCCGGTACTGAAGCCCAATCGCGATGACGTACCGGAGGTTCGCCTCGACGAGCCGGTCGGCGGCGTCTTGATCGCCCTCCTGGGCGCGCAGCGCAAGCTTGTGTTCTTCTTCCCGGGACAGCTTGGGGATGGCCCGGACTTGCTGGATATATCGGTCGAGTGAGGCGGATGACTGCATGTTGGTATCCTCTTGTACGCGCCGAGCACCGTTACGTTACGGAACCCAATGCTGTCAAGCGCTGCTGTCTAGAGATTGTCCCCAAATAGCCTAGACAAACAGCAAACAAACAATACAAGCGGCGAAGCGAGAAGCGCCCCATCCTTACAGTATCGCGGAATGATTGAAGAATTAGGTGGCGAAGCTAGAGCCACATCCGCAGGTCTGTTTGGCCTGCGGATTTACGAACTTGAACCCGGCGCCCTGCAGCCCCTCGACGTAGTCGATTTCGGTGCCTTCGACGTACTGCACGCTCATCATGTCGACGTAGATCGGAATCCCGTGCGACGTGAAGGTCTGGTCCATGTCGGAGGTCTCGTCCTCGAAGAACAAATCATACGAAAAGCCCGCACATCCACCGCCGATGACACGCACCCGGAGGCCTTGTTCGGCCAGGCCCTCGGCGTCCCTGATTTCCTTTACCTTGTCCGCGGCTCGCGGGGTGAGATTCAGCATGATGCTCCTTTGACGGTACTATAAGGTCGAGCGCCCTCCTGCGCCAGCAGGAAGCTTCCGTATCGTCAGGTGGGCGAGGGACGCACCCCAGGGCCTTTCTCCACTGGACCGATAGCGCGGGCAGCCGCTGTGCCGATCGAGAAGCTGTCCGGGCTCTCGGCTTCGTACCCGCGTTTGAGAAAGCCCAGTGCGGATACGGATTCGCCCTCGAGCACGGCAGACGTGATTTCGCCGACGGTAGCGTCTCCGAGTGTAATTGGAGCCTTCGCGGCCGGGGGCTCGACGCTGTCGATCGTCCAGCGCCAAAGGACTTTGGGGGCCTTTCCCCGATTCTCGAGCATCACCACCGTCTCCTGGCCGATGTAGCAACCCTTGGTGAAGGAGACCGCCACCGGGTTCAGCCCAGTCTCCTGGGGATACGTCCAGTCGCCGAAATCGATGCCGAAGCGCGGCCGGCCGCGGACAACATGGGCGTGGTTCCACGCCTCGTCGCTGACCCAGCCACCATCGAGCTCGCCGCAGCGCGCGGTCAAGCGTTCGAGCTCCGATCCGAGCTTCGACTCTGAGACAACCCATTGCCGGCCCCCGACCCCGAGCCGGTCCGCGGGCCAGCCACCCTGAGCCACCTCGTCTGCCCGGGCGCCCTGCGCCGTGATCACGCGCAAGTCCTCTAGATGCTCGAGGTCGACGTCCTCCATGATGATGTAGCGATCGAAGCGTTCGAGCAGCGCGTCGACCTGGGTCGCCGGTACGTCGAGCCACACGTTGTCCTCGCGAACGAGCGCGTAGGTGTCGGCTAGCGTCCGTCCCTTGAGGGTGAGCACGAACGCGTACGCCGAGCCTCCGGATTCGACGCCCTCGAGTTGATTGGTGAGCTGCCCCTGCAACCACTCGCGAGCATCGTCACCACTGACGGAAATGATCGCCCGATCGCTGAGCGCAAGTACACCCACAGAGCGTTCTAGCCAGTCGAGCTCGCGGTCGTGCGCCATGGCGCTGTTCTGGTGCGCAACCCGTGTGCAGGCAAGTGCCAGTCTCAGTGCTCGAGCGGCTCGATGCGAGCGGAATGAAGCGAGACCACGCCAGTCTCAGTGCGAACCCGTGCCGCTCCGTCTTGATCGATTCCGTCGAAAAGCCCTTCACCATCTTCCCAGCGAACCTGCTCTCCGACGAGGGCGAGGTTCGGCCGGAGCGCATCCACGACCACGGATGGGCCGTCCTTGACCAAGAGATTCACCCACCGCTCCATGTGAGAGAGGAGGGTAGCGAGAGTTTCGGCCCGGTCGAAGGGCTCGTCGCCATCGCGTTCTGCCCGAAGTGACGTCGCCGCGCCCGTGAGCTCGGGTGGCCATTGTGTGCGGTTCACGTTGAGGCCCACCCCGATGATCATCGATTCGACCCGCGTGCCGACCGTTCGGCTCTCGACGAGAATGCCCGCACACTTGCGACCCTCGATCCAGATGTCATTGGGCCACTTCACCAGGACCGAGCGCCCCGGCAGCAAGGCTGCAACTGCATCGCGGACCCCGAGCCCAGTGGCGAGGGTAACAAGCGCGGTCGCTGTAGGCTCGATTGCGGGACGCGTGACCACGGAGAAGTAGAGGTCAGAGCCGGGGGGTGAGAGCCAATGCCGGCCATGCGCCCCCCGCCCGCCCGTCTGCTCGTCGGCCAGCACCACGTGACCGTCGTTTGCGCCTTCGGCCGCGGCCGCGGCGGCATCGTCCATCGTCGAAGCGGTGCTCTCATGCACCGTCAACGAGCGCCCCCAGCTTCCAGTCACTCGTTCGCGTAGCCTCTCGGGCAGCAGGTCGTCGACCACCGTCTAGCTCCAATCGAGCCCGAGGTCGCACGACGGTGACGAGTGCGTGAGCGCGCCGACACTGATCACGTCGACTCCCAATGCGCCGAGCATAGTGACACGCTCGAGCGTGACCCCGCCCGACACTTCGACGATTGCGCGGCCGCCGATCAACTCGAGCGCGTCGGCCACTTCGTCATCATCAAAGTTGTCGAGCATGATGATGTCGGCTCCGGCGGCGAGCGCTTCTTCGAGCTGAGGGCGCGTATCGACTTCGCATTCGATGCGGCATGTGTGTGGGGCGTATGCGCGTGCGCGCTCGATCGCTTGGGTGCACCCCCCTGCGGCGGCGATGTGATTGTCTTTGATCAAGACGGATGCGCCCAGATCCTCGCGGTGATTGTGCCCGCCTCCGCAGCGAACGGCGTAACGCTCAAACGCTCGCAACCCTGGCGTCGTCTTTCGGGTGTCGGTGATCCGCGTCTTGGAGCCATCGGGCAATGCGTCGACAAAGCGCCTCGTCATGGTCGAAACGCCGGCGAGGTGCTGCACGAAGTTTAGTGCCACACGCTCGCCGAGCAGAATCGAGGTTGCGGGCCCGGAAAGGGTTGCCAGAGCGGTGCCCGCCTCGACGAGGTCGCCTTCTTGGACGTGGGCTTCGACGTCTACCAGAAGGTCGAGCTGCGCGTATACCTCTTCGAGGATGGGAAGCCCACACACGACGAAGCGTTCGCGGGCGTTGAGGGTAGCCACGCCGACCGTCGTTGGTTCCACGCAGGCTTCGGTCGTGACATCTCCTCGGTCGATGTCTTCGGCGAGCGCGCGACGGACGGTTTCGGAGAGAACGGTGGGAGCCGGCGGTGTGGCCTGCATAGGTGAGTTATAGCCAACTCCGCGCCAGAATCTCGGAATAAAGATTGCTCATCGCGTGGAGTGCGAGCGCGGCGCCGATCCCCCCACGCCATGCGCGGGTCCATCCGAATAGAAGAGCCGGGAAAAAGACAGCAAGGCGAGCTGGGTGGGGCTCGACCAGGAAGTGCATCGCCGAGAACAGGATCGCCTGGAGCACCCACCCGCCTGGGGCAAGCTCCACGCCGAGCACGCGCAGTCGTTTCTTTTCGAGATCGCCCAGTGCGGTCTGTAGGTAACCGCGAAAGAAGGCCTCCTCGGGCAGCGCGACGACGATCAGCTGTGCCAGAGCGAAGCTCGCAACGTTCGGCGGGAGCATTAGCGAGAAGTTCCCGGCAGGCTGGTTCCACCAGTAGAAGCCCACCGCGTAGAGGGGAAACACCACCGCCGCGATTGCAGCAGCCACGCCGAGCTCTGCCGCCATGGACGGGAGCGCGCGACGAACCGCGCGGCTGAGGTCGAACAGCCCGAGGGGACCCGCGTGTTCATCGTCGGTGGGGGGTTCCAATAGCCCGCCGAGCGCGACCCCGTAGTGCGTGGGGTCGGTGCGCGTGAGCCCGATCGACGTCAGTAGAAAGATCGCCGCAACGACGAGGTGAACGGGCAGCGGCTCGAGCCGGGTTACGCCGAAGACAGCCACACACACCAGCCCGTACACCCACAGGACCCGTCTTAGCGATGTGCGCGCTTGAGCCATCGCGCCACAACTACAGCGGCAGGCGGCGCTTGCCAAGAAGCAAGCGAAGTCTACACTGCCCCCACTTCGCAGTGACGGCGAGCACGGGTGAGACGCGGCGGTGATTTCCGAAGACAAGATTGCTGAGATCCGCGAACGCGCCCCAATCGCAGAGGTCATTGGCAACTACGTCGCGCTCAAGAAGTCCGGCAACAGCCTCAAGGGCTTGTGCCCATTCCACAACGAAAAGACCCCTTCGTTCTACGTGCATCCGAACCGCGGCTTCTATCACTGCTTCGGGTGCAAGGCGTCGGGCGACATCTTCTCGTTCTTGATGCACGTCGAGGGCAAGACCTTTCCCGAGATTGCGCGAGACCTGGCCGAGCAAACCGGCGTGCAGTTGCCCGTGTACGACCCACAGCGTGAGGCGGAGTTCCAACGCACCAAGAAACAGTCGGACCGACTCGCGTCCTTGATGGAGAAGGCCACCGACTTCTATTGCGCACAGCTTCGGGAGCATGCTGATGGTGGCATCGCGCGGGCGGAGCTTTCCGAGCGCGGCATCTCCGAAGAATCGGCACGAAAGTTTCGTCTCGGGTATGCGCCTCACGGGTGGGACTCCCTCGCGCGTTTCCTGGAGCACACCGGTGCATCGCCTGCCGATGCCGAAGCGGTCGGGCTCATCGTTGCGCGCCGCTCGGGCCGCGGCCACTACGATCGGTTCCGGCACCGACTGATGTTTCCTATCGCCGATGTGCACGGCAAGGTGGTTGCGTTCAGCGGCCGCGCATTGGCGCCGGCACCGTCGATGGAGGAGCAGAAGGAGCCGCCGGCAAAGTACCTCAACAGTCCCGAGAACCAGCTCTATCACAAAGGCGAAGTTCTCTACGGTCTGCATGAGGGGCGTGTCGAGATTCGACGCGAGGACGCGACCGTGTTGTGCGAAGGGAACTTCGATCTCGTCGCGCTTCACCAGGCCGGGTTTCAAAACGCGGTAGCCCCGATGGGAACTGCTTTCACCGAGGCGCATGCGAAGCTGATCAAACGCTTTGCGCAAAAGGTCGTGCTGCTTTTCGACGGCGACAAGGCGGGCCGAAAAGCGGTTCGCGAGGCGTACACGGTGGTGGGTAAGGCAGGGCTCGAAGCACACGTCGTCTCGCTGCCGCAGGGCGCCGACCCGGATAGCTTCCTGAGAGAGCAGGGGCAAGAGTCTCTGCGCACTCGAATCGTAAGCGCGCCCACCATTATCGAATATTTAATCGACGACGCTGCCATCACCGCCGAGTCGAATCCTCATGCAAAGGCGGAGGCGATCGCAAAACTTGGTCCGATTCTTGCCCAGGTCGAAAGTCCGATCGAGCGCGGCCTCTACGTCGAACGCGTTGCCCGCAAATTCGGGATCACAGACGTTGGTTTGGTACGGCGCGAGTTACGTCGTGGGTTGGGTCGAGGGGGTCACCGAAGTGCGCCGAGTCGTGACGCAGTGCAGCAGCCGATTGCAACGCCAGTGTCGGAGTTACAGTCGAAGTTGATTTCGCTTCTGATCGATCAGCCCACTCTGATCCAAGACGAGGGCGCGCAGAAACTACCCAAGCTTTTGACGAGCCCTGATCTTCGCGCCATCTTTGACTCTATCTTGCAGATGGTGGACAGGCAGGGATCGCTCGACGTTACGGCCTTACTGGATGAGTTGCACGACAATCAACTCAGGCCGTGGTTGGAAGCGAAGTTGGCTGTGCAGGAGCACAGTCTGGAAGAAGCACGTCAAATTCTCGACGAGGGCCTTCCACTTCTCGAGCGCAAGAAAATCGAAAATGAGCTGCCCCGTTTGCAACAACGCATCGTCGAAGCGCGCCGAGTTGGCGACGACACGTTGGCAGCAGGGCTCACGCGAGAGTTTGTGGAGTTGACGCGCAACGCACACAAGCTCAAGTCGAACACAAAGCAGAGGTAAAGATGGCGAGCAAGAGCTCAGTACGTGGCGCGGAACCGACCAAGTCCAAGTTCAAGTCTGAACCGGTGTCGCGTGTGGTGCCGAAGATCAAAGGTCGTGAACGCAAGGAAGTGCAGGTACTCCTCGAACGCGGTCGGATGAAAGGTCACCTCACCTACGACGAGCTCAACGACGCGCTGCCGCCGGACATGGTCACATCCGACCAAATCGACGACCTCATGGTGTGGCTCAAGAGCGAAGATATCGACGTGGTCGATGGCGCGCCCGAAGGCCAGAGCCGAACGAGCGAGGTTCCCGTTGCCGCGACGCGGAGCTCGGCCCGCCGCCCATCCACGATTCCGCCTGCCGCCGACGACACCTACACGCAGAAGTCGAACGACCCGGTTCGAATGTATTTGCGAAAGATGGGCTCGGTATCACTCCTCACGCGCGAGGGCGAAGTCGAGATTGCCAAGCGCATCGAAGAGGGCGAAGACAAGATTTTCGACGTGATTTTGAACTCCCGCGTGGGGGTTGCCGAGATTCTGGAGATCGGCGAGAGCCTGCGAAAAGCTAAGCTCCGGGTCAAAGACGTCGTCCGCGACCTCGACAAAGAAGAAGAGGTCGACTTCGAGGCAGCCAAGGTTCGGGCCCTCAAGCTCTTCGACAAGGTCAAGCGCATCGAGTCGTCGATGACGAAGGTGCAGAACGAGCTCGAGAGCAAGCGCAAGGTCTCCGACCGAAGCAAGAAGCAGTATGTCGCGCAGCTCGACAAGCATCTTCACGAGCGGGTTGCCCTCTTGCGCGATCTGAACCTCACCAAGAAGCAGATCGATCGCGTGGTCGCCAGGATCAAGACCTACACCCGCCGTGTCGAGCGCGCCGAGCGCGACGTGAACGAAGCCGAGTCGCGCGTCGGCGGCCTCAAGTACAAAGACATGAAGCGCGTGCTTCGCGACATGCACGAGAGCAAGGCGGTCGAGAAGCGGGTTCACCGCAGGTACGGCTCGGAAGAGCAGATCCTTCTTTCGGAGGAACACATCCGCGACGCACACAAGGCGATCGTCGACGTCGAAGAAGACATGGGTCAGTCGGTCGATCTGCTGCGAGAAACTTACAGGGCCCTCGCGGAAGGCGAGCGGCAATCCGAACGCGCCAAGGCTGAGCTCGTCGAAGCCAACCTTCGTCTCGTCGTGTCGATCGCGAAGAAGTACACGAACCGTGGCCTTCAGTTCCTCGACTTGATTCAGGAAGGCAACATCGGTCTGATGAAAGCCGTCGACAAGTTCGAGTACCGGCGCGGCTACAAGTTCTCGACGTACGCGACCTGGTGGATCCGTCAGGCGATCACCCGGGCCATCGCAGACCAAGCGCGCACGATCCGAATTCCGGTCCACATGATCGAAACGATCAACAAGCTGATCCGCACCTCACGCTACTTGGTGCAGGAGCTCGGCAGGGAGCCCGATCCGGAAGAGATCGCCGAGCGCATGGAGATGCCCCTCGAGAAGGTCCGCAAGGTCCTGAAGATCGCCAAGGAACCGATCAGCCTCGAGACCCCCATCGGCGAGGAAGAAGACAGCCACCTCGGCGACTTCATCGAAGACAAGAACGCAGTCTCCCCAGTCGAAGCAGTCATCGGCGGTAACCTAGAAGACCAAACCCGCCGAGTCCTCAAGACGTTGACCCCCAGAGAGGAAAAGGTCCTCCGCATGCGCTTCGGCATAGGCGAAAAGAGCGACCACACTCTCGAAGAGGTCGGGCAAGACTTCGAAGTAACGCGAGAACGCATCCGCCAAATCGAAGCCAAGGCGCTACGGAAGCTCAGGCACCCAAGCCGTTCGAAGCAACTCCGCTCCTTCACGGATAACTGAGGGGCTCGGGCCGACTATCAGCCTCCGGCCGCGAGCGCCGATCCGCGCACGATCAGCCGACGTGCTCCCTCCGTCATCCTCGAAGTAGCGTTGCTACGCCTCCGGTGACTCCAGTCCGCGCCATCGGCTGCTCGCACGCGCCTCGACGCCCGCAGCTCGAAGTTGACAGCCGCCCCGAGCCTGAAGAGCTCAACTAGGGCGTGAACGCTGGCGCTGGCGCTGGCGCTGGCACTTACACTGGCGCTGACACTGACTCCTGAAGGAAGTACCGTAGAGGCGATGTCTAATCTCAATGCGATCCTATTGATGCTGGCAACCCTCATGTTGGGGGCTGTCGTCACGAATCTCTACGTCCGAAGGATGCACCAACGATGCGATGAAATCGCGACGGGATTCGCGAACGGTCGTCCAATCTCCCTGCAATACCGATGGACCTTGCTCTACCATGACTACGTGGGTAACGGGTTTGGTCTCGTGTTCATCTTGGCAGCGGTGACGGCCGGTTTCGTTCTAGCGAGTGAGGTTGTCGTCGATCCAAACGTCAAGAACGTTGCGTATTTGTGTGCGGGCGTATCGGGCTGGGGTGCCCTCGCCATAGGGCTCATGGTCCCGGCTTGGATCGTCCGCCTGGTGTCCATCCTGCGCCAAGCCAGGCAGGTAGAGGGAACCTCGGTCTAGGTCCCGCCGGCCAGCCCGTAAAACCGATGCTGCGCATCGCCCACGGGCCTTCGGCGCCAGCGTCAACGTCAGTGTCAGTGTCAGTGTCAGTGCCAGTGCCAGTGTCAGCGCCAGTGTCAGTGTCAGTGTCAGTGCCGGTGCCAGTGTCAGCGCCAGTCCCACCGACCGTGCGTCGACATCTACACAGGAGAATGGCGCGGTATGGGCAGCACAGTGAATGGGTCGGCGCCTAGCCTTGTAGCGACTTGAGTTGCCGCGGCGACGGGGCTCCCATTCGCGAGCACGCCCGTGCCGGGCCATTCTCCGATCTGTACGACTCGCCTTTCGTTCGCATTCCGTCCGCGTTCACGCTAGAAGCGTCACCAAGGGCCCATAGCTCAATTGGTTAGAGCCCCCGGCTCATAACCGGGTTGTTCCTGGTTCGAGTCCAGGTGGGCCTACCACGTAAAACAACAAAGGGCGTTCGCCCTTTGTTGTCACGTGGCTTCGCCGCCGGCGAGGCTACGTGCCGGGGCGCAAAGCGGCCCGGTTTACGTGAGCCCCGTGGACGCCGCGAAGCGGCGTCTTTACGGGGCCACGTTGCACTACCTCGAAAGGCACGCTACAGCCCCGCCAGCTTTGACAGACCACGGAGGCGATCCTTGCGCGAAGAGCTCGTAGCGCTGGCTAAACTTGCTGAAATGGATGACTCGGCTCGCGATATCGACGCTGAGCTCAAGCAGATTCCGCAACGCTTGGAAGAGTTGCGGATCAGCGTGCAGACGCTCGAGACTATGCTCGCCCAAGAGCGAGAGCAGCTCGAGGAAGCCGAGCAGCTCAAAGTGCAGCAGGGTGGCGAGCTCAAGGAGCGGAACGAAGGCTTGCAGCGAGCTCGCAAGAAGGTCGCGCAAGCGACCAACATCCGTGAAAGCAACGCCGCTGAGCGAGAGGTCGAAGCGAACCGCCGCGCTATCAAAGAGCGGGAAGATGAGCTTGGGCGAATCGGTGAGGCGATCGAAGCGAAGACGGCGTCTCTTGCCGAGCGTGAAAATGACTTCGAAGAAGCCAAAGGAGTCTTGCAGTCGGAGGAAGAGTCCGCGAAGACGCGCCTCGCCGAGCTCGAAGAGCAACGTGGTAAGTTGCTCGACGGCCGAGAGGAACTGGCCGCGAAGGTCTCGAAGTCGATCGTCAAACGTTACGAGCGCCTCAAGACCGGCCTCGCCAACGCTGTGATCATCATCAACGATGGCACGTGCTCGGCTTGCCGCATGGCGCTGCCACCGCAGCTGACGATCGAGCTACAGCGCGCCAATGAATTGCATCAGTGCCCGCACTGCCGCCGGATTATCATTCATAAGCGAGTGATTGAGGATTAGCGCGTGGGTTTAGTTACACCGCCCGCCCACCCCCACCCGTAGTCCTCCCTGCCGCGGCCTGCGCTTCGCTTGGCCTTGGCGGCGCTTTGCGCCGGGCTTCGCCCTGCGGGCTCGCGCTGCCGCGCATGGTTTGGGGGGTGGTGATTCGTGTTAGACGATCGCCAACCAGCTGTCGTCTGGCACTCTCACTCCGCGCACGGCGTCGAAGTAGGCGTTCTGCACCGTCTGGGTGATCGGGCCTCGGGACCCCGCGCCAATCGTGCGGTCGTCTAGCTCTCGCACGGGGGTCACCTCGGCTGCGGTGCCTACCATGAAGACTTCATCAGCGATGTAGAGCTCGTCGCGCGAGATCAGGCGCTCGTGGACGGTGATCCCCAGATCGTGCATGACGCGCATCACCGAGTTGCGGGTGATGCCGCCTAGGATCGACACGCCCATCGGGGGCGTTGCGACCTCGCCGTCGCGGATCACGAAGATGTTCTCGCCCGACGCCTCGGAGACGTAGCCTTGGGTGTCGAGCATGATGGCCTCGTCGTAGCCGATGCTCTGGACCTCGCGCTTTGCGAGAATCGAGTTCACGTAGTGGCCGTTGATCTTACCCTTCGACATCAGGGTGTTGACCCCGGCGCGCTGAAACGAGCTCACCTTGGCACGAATACCTCGCCGCAGGCCCTCTTCGCCGAGGTAGGCGCCCCAGCGCCATGCGACGACCGCCACGCGGGTCGGGTTCGTCTTGGCCCCGAGCCCCATCTCGCCGTCGCCCATGAAGGCGATCGGCCGGAGGTAACACTCGTCGAGTCCGTTGGCCCGCACCGTTTCGAGGCAAGCCTCGACGATTTCCTCTTGGCTGTGCGGCATCGGGAGCATGCAGATGTGGGCAGAATCGAACAGCCGTCTGATGTGTTCTTCCAAACGAAAGACGGCGCTTCGCCCGTCTTTCAGCTTGTAACAGCGAATGCCTTCGAAGACGCCCAGCCCGTAGTGAAGCGTGTGCGTCAATACGTGGACGTTCGCCTGCTCCCACGGAATGAGCTTCCCGTCGAACCAGATCTTGTCCACTTTGTCCACCATTGCTGCTCCTTGCACCCCCACCATCCGGGGGTCGCGCGTATGTAGCATAGATCCGCAATTCCGCTGAGTTGACCTGCCTAGGGCCATGGAGTAGAAACGCCCGCGCTCAGGGGCCCGGGACGCATCGTGCATCCGGGCTCCGCGAGCATTGAGGGTTAGTGGTGCTCTACTCGTTATTTCACATTTTGCTTCAACCCGACGTGAGCGGCGGTCCGGCCGCACCGGTTGGAAACGGTGGCGGTGGAGCGGCGCCTCCTCTGGGTTGTGGCGGCGGCGGAACCGAACAAATCGGCCTGCTTCTGTTGATGTTCGCGGTTCTCTATTTCCTGATGATCCGACCCCAGCAAAAGCGCGCCAAGCAACACGACGCGATGATGGGCGCCCTCAAGAAGGGTGACGTCGTCCGCACCAACGGGGGAATCCTCGGCGAGATCACCGCGCTCGACGAGCGCGACGTGACCATCGAAGTGGCGGACCGCACACGCATCAAGGTGTTGCGGAGTCACGTTGCCGGGTTGGACCAACCCCCCGAAGAGAAAAGCTGAACGCACAGGCGAGGATCATGGATCGAGGCTGGTATTTTCGTTTGGCAATCGTTGTCGGCTCGTCCGTCTTGGGCTTCC
>Ga0209456_10000450_pt1 | contig 22407 bp, 15 predicted proteins | sample COG_11_FD_184755 | JGI IMG/M metagenome (GOLD analysis project Ga0209456, IMG submission 184755) | Pelagic marine sediment microbial communities from the LTER site Helgoland, North Sea, for post-phytoplankton bloom and carbon turnover... | ecosystem: Environmental > Aquatic > Marine > Neritic...
TTGACGTGGCGATGTGAAATCAAGTGACATGGGGTGACGAACCGTGGACACGGCGATGTGGGTAAGTTCCCGTGGTTGTTGGTAAATACTTGTTTTTTCAGTGAGTGTCGGAGACCCGAAAAATGGACCTCACAAAGACGCAGACCTCGCCTCAAAGGACGGATCTGCTACGTTCGGCGCCCCATGGCGGACCCAAAAATCACCCTAGGGCAGGTTTTGCACGTCGCGAAGCTGGCCAGGCTGACGCTGTCCCATGAGGAGGCCCTCCAGATGCAGGTGCAGCTGGATGCGATTCTCGGATACATGGAGGGCCTCGACGAGCTCGACGTTTCCGACGTGCCGCCAACCTTCCATTCCATCCCGATGGACGCGCCCCTGCGGCCCGATGTGCCGGAGCGGTGCAGCGACCGTTCCGAGACGCTCGCGCAGGCGCCCGCAAGTGAGGCGGGTGGGTATGCGGTGCCTCTCGTCCTCGAGGTCGATTCATGAGCGACTTCCCTTGGCAGAGCGCGTTCGAGATTCGTGACCAGGTCGCCCAGGGCGGAACGAGCGCGGTCGAGGTCACCCGTGCGTATCTCGCTCGCGTCGAGGAGCTCAACCCGATGCTCTCGTGCTTCCTGACGATCGACCACGAGGGTGCGCTTGCCGCCGCGGCGCAGGTCGACCATGGACGAGGCGCCGGTGAAGCGCTCGGCCCACTCGCGGGTGTGCCGATCGCCTTGAAGGACAATCTCTGCACACGGGGCGTTCGAACGACCTGCGCGTCGAAAATCCTCGGCGAGTACATTCCGCCCTACGATGCCCACGCGGTCGAAGCCTTACGCGCGTCGGGGGCCGTCATCCTCGGTAAGACGAATCTCGACGAGTTTGCCATGGGCTCGTCCAACGAGAACTCTGCATTCGCGAACGTGCACAACCCCTGGGCGCTCGATCGCGCGCCTGGCGGATCTTCGGGTGGCTCCGCCTGCGCGACCGCGGCGGGTTTGGCTTCCTTGGCGCTCGGCAGCGACACGGGCGGGTCCGTGCGGCAGCCGGCCGCGTTTTGTGGGATTACGGCGATCAAGCCCACGTACGGCCGGGTGTCGCGTTATGGTCTGGTCGCGTTCGCCTCCTCCCTCGACCAAATCGGGCCGATGGCGCGTTCGGTCCGGGAGGCCGCTCAGTTGCTCGAGGTGATTGCAGGCCATGATCGGCGTGATGCGACCTCGGCGGAGCGCGAGACCGGCGAATACCTCACGGCGTGCGGGCGCGGCGTGAAGGGGCTTCGCGTCGGCGTGGTTCGTGACTTGATCGACGGCCTTCAGGACTCGGACGTGCGCGCCGGAGTCGTGGCCGCGCTTGGCGCGCTCGAACAGGAGGGTGCGAGCTTGGTCGACGTATCGCTCCCGCACGCAGAACACGCGGTCTCGGTGTATTACCTGATTGCAACCGCCGAAGCGTCGAGCAACCTGGCTCGCTTCGATGGGATTCGCTACGGCCTCCGCGTGCCAGGAAAAGACCTAACCGAGACGTACACGAAGACTCGGGCAGAGGGCTTTGGCCCGGAAGTCCGACGGCGGATCATGCTCGGGACCTATGCTCTTTCGGCGGGCTACTACGACGCCTTCTACCTGAAGGCGCAGCGGGTCCGCACTCTGATTCGCCGGGACTACGACGCCGCGTTTGAACGCTGCGACATCGTCTGCACGCCAACCACTCCAACGCCTGCGTTCGCCCTCGGCGAAAAGACCGGCGACCCACTGGAGATGTACCTGGCCGACATCTTTACCTTGCCTCCGAGCCTGGCCGGCTTGCCCGCGATCAGCACCCCTTGTGGTCTTTCGGCTGGAGGCCTTCCCGTCGGGCTCCAGCTCGTGGCGCCTCCGTTCGAAGAAGAGGCCCTCTGCAGCGCGGCCCAGGCAGTCGAAAACGAGTGCGGTCTGCTGGGCTCCCACCCCCCTGCGCTTGCCTGAGGCTTACTTACGCTCGGCGTGGTCTTGCTCGCCGTCGGCCGCCACATGCTGTGCTCTGAACGAAGCTCGGCCGCGCCGTTCTTCACCTGCGACCTCGACGCGGTTTCGCCCCCGGGCCTTGGCACGGTAGAGCGCTTGGTCGGCCTGTTCGATCAGGACGTCGGCGGTGATTCCAGAGCGGAGCATCGCAAGGCCGATGCTGACGCTGATCTGATCCGGGCCGTCTTCGACCTTTGGAGTTTTCGCTAGCCGGCCTCGGAGCCGCTCGGCAACGATGCGTGCGGCCGCGAGCTTGATTTCGGAGAAGATGACGAGGAACTCTTCGCCGCCCCAGCGGGACACGATATCGTTTCGGCGAACATACTCGGTGAGTGACCTGGCGATTTGCTGAAGCACGTGGTCGCCGGCAGCATGTCCAAACTCGTCGTTGATCGCCTTGAAGTGGTCGACGTCGCACATCGCGACGCACAGGCCCGTGTTGTTGCGGCGCGATCTCGCAATCTCCTCTTCGAGGCGCTTGCTGGCGTGGCGGCGATTGTAGAGCCCGGTCAAACCGTCGGTCAGGGCGAGAAGCTGTGTTTCTTCCACGAGAAACAGGGACTTCACGACGACGCCCAGGGCATCGGCGATCAGCTCTGCACTACGGAGATCGGGCGCGGCGCATACGTGGGGGCCACCCAAGATCTGCAGCGTGCCCAGAGTCTCATTTCGCACGCGAATCTCGCAGGCTTGAGAGCGTCCGCTGACGACGTGCTCGCCACTGCCAAACTTGGGATCGGGGTCGACGATCGTATGGGTTGCGCCAATGCTCTTCTCGGGGATTCCGAGTGCGGCTAGCCCTGCGTTGGGTGCATCCGCAGGCCAGGGCCCGCGCGCGCGAATTGCATAGGTCGGACCGCCAGGTCCAAGCAGCTGAAGAACCAGATATGGGCAGTCGAGAACTTCGCCTGCCAGCTCCAAGACCTTGTCGGCGAACTCTCCTCGATCGTGGACGTGGTCCATCAGGCGGCGGACTTCAGACTGCACGACGACTTCGAAGAGATGGTGGTCGAGCACCGCGCTGACGCGTTCGAGTGGCGTCCCAGTGAGCTCCGGGCGTATGCCGACTCGCGGAGTCCGGCCTTCCATCAGTCCTTGGATCGCCGGCAGTAGCTTCGCGCCCATGTCTTCCTTGGCGAGGTAGATGTCGGCGCCGGCGTTGCGACCCCAGAAGCGAGTCTTCGTTTCCTTGGCCGCGGTCAGGAGGATGAACGCGATATCGGACATGCCCGGATCGCCTCGGAAGACTCGACAGAGTTGGACGCCGGTGATCGCATCCATCTCGATGTCGCTGACGACCAGGTCGAAGGTGTGCTCGAGCGTGAGATCGAGCGCTTCTTCGCCGGAGCTCGCTTCGGTGACGTGGAAATCCATCGTCTCGAGCTCCTGCACGACACGGTGGCGAATCGACGGACTGTCGTCGACCACCAAGACCCGAAAAGCCTCGGGCGCTTTTTCCCCCTGCCTAGACTCTGAAGGCATTTTCACCCAACCTCATGATGGGCAAATCCCTAAGCAAATGCCAATGTATCTGGGGTTTGGACGCCATGGCCTTCCGCCGGCGGTGCGCTATAACCCGCCCGCATGACCGCCTACGAGCCGGTGATTGGCCTCGAAGTGCACGCCCAAATGCGTTCACGAACGAAGCTTTTCTGTGGGTGTCCGACCGAGTACGGGGCGCCCCCCAATGAGCACACATGTCCAGTGTGCCTGGCGCTGCCTGGCGCCCTGCCGGTGCCCAACGAAAAAGCGATCGAGCTTGCCATCCAGGCAGGCCTGGCCCTCGACTGCGAGGTCGCGTCGCATAGCGTCTTTGCTCGGAAGAACTACTTCTACCCGGACCTGCCAAAGGGGTATCAGATCTCGCAATTCGAGCTGCCGCTCAACGGCATGGGCCATCTCGACATCGAGGTGGACGGAGAGACCAAGCGGATTGGGATCACGCGCATCCACGTCGAAGAGGATGCGGCGAAGAACATTCACGGCTCCGGATCGAGCGCGGTGACGCTCGTCGACTTCAACCGAGGTGGCACGCCGTTGATTGAGATCGTCAGCGAGCCGGACTTGCGAAGCTCCGACGAAGCCGAAGCTTACCTTCGGAAGCTCCGAGACCTGCTGATGTTCATTGGTGTCAACGATGGCAATCTCGAGGAAGGCTCGTTTCGCTGCGATGCGAACGTGTCGATTCGTCCCGTAGGTCAAGAGGAGCTCGGGACGCGCGCGGAGCTCAAGAACATCAACTCGTTTCGCTTCGTGAAGAAGGCCATCGACCACGAGATCGCGCGCCAGGAAGGCGTGCTCCAAAGTGGCGGGACGGTTGTCCAGGAGACCCGGTCATGGAGCGAAGGGCAGGGCAAGACGATTTCGATGCGCGGCAAAGAAGAAGCGCACGACTATCGCTACTTCCCTGACCCAGATCTGCCGCCGGTGGTGGTGACCAGGGAGCGAATCGAGGAGCTTCGGGCGGCGCTGCCGGAGCTTCCCTCGGCGAAGCGTACGCGATGGCAGCAGGAGCTCGGTGTGACCGAATACGATGCTGGCGTGCTGTCCGGGCATCCAGAGGTTGCCGAATATTTCGAGGAAGCCACGCGTTTGTTTGTCGAGCAGTCGGGCAAGAAGGCCACGGAGGCTGGCAAGAAGGTCGGCAACTTCGTGCAAGCGGAGGTGTTGCGGCACGTGTCTACCGATGGGCTCGCGGCCTTGTTTCCGGTGGCGCCGAGCGCGATCGCCGAGCTTCTTTCATGTGTCGAAGATGGAACCATCAACGGCAAGATCGCCAAGAAGGTGTTTGCCACTATGGTCGAAACCGGAACCGCTCCGAGGGAGATCATCGAGCAGCAAGGCCTGGCCCAGGTGACCGACACCGGGGCCATCGAGGAGGAAGTCCGCCGGATCCTCGACGCCAGCCCGGCGCAGGTGGCGCAGTACAAAGACGGCAAGACCAACGTCATCGGCTACTTCGTCGGGCAGGTGATGAAGGCGACCAAGGGCGCCGCGAATCCGAAGGCCGTCAACGAGATTCTCCGGCGGCTCTTGGACGAGCCATGAGCGCCGACCTTTCGCGCACACCGTTGAGCGGCGCCGATTGGTTTGCCGTCGAGCTCGACCCGGCCAGCCAAGAGGTTGTCGTTCTCGACCAGCGGCGCTTGCCTGTGGAGGTGAAGTATCACCGCTACCGCAAGCCGGACGAAGTGGCGAATGCGATTCGCGACATGGTGGTACGTGGCGCACCTGCGATTGGCATCGCTGCGGCATATGCGCTTGCGATGGTTGCCCGGGACGAGAGAGGCGACGCGAAGATGTTCCTCGTGGCCAACGGGACCGCTGGGCGAATTCTCAACGCCACACGGCCAACGGCGGTCAATCTCGCATGGGCGATTGCGAGAATGTCCCGGAAGGCCGGACAGGTCTGCGAGCTCGCTCCGGAGACGCGGTACCAGGGGATGCTCGAAGAGGCCGAGGCGATTCACCGGGAAGACGTGGAAGCATGTCGGCGCATGGGCGAGCTCGGCGCGGCCGACGTTCCCGACGGCGCGATCATCCTCACGCACTGCAACGCCGGCGCCTTGGCCACCGGAGGGTACGGCACTGCGCTCGGTGTGATTCGAGCGGCTCATGCCCAGGGCAAGAACGTCCGTGTCCTTGCAGATGAAACTCGGCCCTATCTTCAGGGCGCGCGGCTCACGGCATGGGAGCTTCATCAGGATGGCATCCCGGTAGAAGTGATCACCGACGGCATGGCAGGGCACTTCTTTCAGAAGGGGGAAATCCAGTTCGTCGTGGTGGGTAGCGATCGCATCGCGGCCAACTCCGACGTCGCGAACAAGGTCGGTACCTACTCGCTTGCCGTGCTCGCCAATCAGCATCAGGTGCCGTTTACCGTTGCGGCTCCCTGGAGCACGGTCGATCTTCGCACGCCTTCGGGGGCCGACATTCCAATCGAAGAGCGGTCCCGCGACGAGGTGGCGCGCATCGGGAACGTTACCCTGGTCGCGGACGGGATTCCTTGCCGGCATCCTGGATTCGACATCACACCGGCAAAGTTGGTCGACGCGATTTACACCGAGCGCGGCGTAGTTCATCCGAAGATCGGCGAGCGTCCGGACGTGCTGCAAGGCGGCCCCTGGGGTCCGCCGTAGTCCCGTTCGACTGGGAGAGGCTCAGCTACAATCGCATCAGGGCGGCGCCCCAGTTCAAACCGGCGCCGAGAGCGAGGAAGCACAAGAGATCGCCTTCGCGAACCGCGCCATCACGGCGCAGCTCGTCGGTCAGGATTCCGATCGTGGCGGCGGAGGTGTTGCCGTAGCGGGCGATGTTCGAGGGGATCTTTTCTGCGGGGATCCGCATCGCCTGGCGCACCGCCTGGTTGATTCGGTCGTTGGCCTGGTGTGCGATGAAGCAGTCGATCTCGTCTTGGGAGATGCCGTGGGTCTCGCAAAGAGACTTCACCGTTCGCGAAAGGGTCTGCACGGCCTTCTTGAGAAGCGAAGGGCCGCGCATCTGCGGAATGTGCTCGTCCGCCAGCAGGGCTTCCGGGGTCACGTAAGGAATGCTGCGAAAGCCACAGCCCGGAACGTACAAATGGTCGAAGGCGTCACCGTCGCTATGAACCTCCGCGCAAATGAACCCGCCGTCCGGAGACTTGCTTTGCTGGAGCACCATCGCCGCGGCGCCGTCTCCGAAGACCACGGCCAAGCCTCGGTGCTTGTTGGCGCGCTCGTAGGCCTCCGGAGAAACCACGCCTTCGCCTTCGGAACGGACCAATTCCCAGTTGGTCCACGGCATGAACCCCGCATGAACCTCGGCGCCCACAAGCAGGATTGTCTTTGCTGCACCGGATTGAACGAGCCCGTTGGCGAGCTGAAACGCGTAGGGCATGGCCGCGCACTGCTGCCGGATGTCGAGCGCAGGAACGCCCGAGATGCCGAGCTTCGCCCCGAGCAGCGGTCCAGACCCCGGGAAGAAGTGGTCCGGCGTCATGGTTGCAAAGATGATGTAGTCCACGTCGGACGCCTCGATGCCGGCGTCATCGAGCGCTTGCTTGGAGGCGTCGACGGCGAGGTCGCTGGGCCCCTGGCCGTCACGTGCGAAGTAGCGCTGCTCGATGCCGGTGCGTGCTCGAATCCACTCGTCGCTGGTGTCCATCACGCGAGCGAGAGCGTCGTTCGGAACCGGCGCGCCAGGCAGGTGGCGTCCGGTCCCGATGATCGTCACGCCGCTCATGCGAGGATCTCGCCTTGCCACAGCGCTTCAGGACCGCTGCGTCGCCGTACGAGGCGCGAGCGCGATCCGTCGACGAGAACTTCGGGGGGCAGCGGGCGTGCGTTGTACATGCTCTGCATCTCCCGTCCGTACGCGCCCGCTCCGCGGATGGCAAGTAAGTCTCCTTGGTTCACTTCGGGCAAGGGGCGGTCCTTGGCGACGAAGTCGCCCGATTCGCACACGGGTCCAACGACGTCGACCGGTACGAGATCGGCGCTCGGGTCAGGCTCCGCAATTGGCATGATCGCATGATAGGCGCCGTAAAGCGCCGGGCGGATGAGCTCGGTCATGGCCGCATCGACAATTACAAAGCGCCGATCCCCTTGCATCTTGGTGTACAGAACGCGCGTCAACAGCACGCCTGCGTCGCCGACGAGTGCGCGACCCGGTTCGGTGATGATCTCAATCCCAGGGCGCAAGATCCCCGAAGCCTCCAGCCCTTCGCGGATCGCTTCACCAAACGTGCTGGCCGGCGGGTACGGGTCGACCTCTTGCCCGTAGTGCATCGGCCAACCACCGCCCACATCGATCGCGCGCAAAGTTGCGCCCTGATCGATGCAGTGACAGGCGAAGCTGCCGAGAATCGCGATCGCTTCGCGCAGCGGTCGAGGGGACGAAAGCTGGGAGCCGATATGACAGGCCACGGCCTCGAGATCCAAGTGTGGGCTCTCTAGGACGCGTGGGAGGATCGACTCGGCGACGCGAATCGCCATGCCGAACTTCGACTCGCGAAGGCCGGTAGCGATGTAAGGATGCGTCTTGGCGTCGACGTCGGGGTTGACCCGCAAGCCGATTGCCAGCGGACGGCCGAGCTCCTGCGCAACACTTTCGACGACATCGAGCTCTTGAATGTTCTCCACGTGCAGCGCACGAATCCGGGCCTTCGCGGCCGCTACGATTTCTTCTCGCCGCTTGCCGACTCCGCTGAACACGATTCGCTCGGGCGGAAAGCCGGCCTTGAGGGCGCGCTGCATTTCACCGGCCGAGACGATATCGGCGCCGCAGCCTTGGGAGGCGAGCCGCGCCAGCACCGAGAGGTTGCCGTTGGCCTTCACAGCGTAGGCGATCAGATGCGGAGCGAAGGAGAGTGCCTGGTCGATCGAGCGGTACGCGTCGTCGATCGCCGCGCCCGAGTACACGAACGCAGGCGTGTCGACCTCGGTCGCGATCGACTCCAGCGGCACGTCTTCACAGACGAGCGCACCGTCTCGATAAGAGAACCAGGGCGACTCTGGAATGTGCACGTTGGACATGACCGTCCCTTATGAGTCCCGGCGCGCCTGGAGTCGACCCCGCAACTCCGCTATCGCGCTTGCCACCCGCCCGCGGGCCGGCCCGCCGACGACATCACGCCGCTCGACTGCGGTTTCCATGTCCAAGGCGTGGAAGATCGTGTCGTTGAAAGCCGCATGTGCGGCCTGATAGGTTTCGATGGGCAGCTCGGAGAGCGTCTTGCCTTCATGAACGGCCTGTCGAACCAGCTTGCCTGCGACGTGGTGCGCAGCCCGAAACGGAACGCCGCGGGACGCCAGCCAATCCGCGACCTCGGTCGCGTCTAAAAAGCCCGCCTGCAGAGCGGCCGCCATTTGCTCCTTGTCGAACTTCGCCGAGCCAATCGCGCCGCTGAGCACGGCCAAGCAGTCGTGCACGGTATCGAAGGCCTCGAACACCGGCGCCTTGTCCTCTTGAAGGTCGCGGTTGTACGTGAGCGGAAGGCCCTTGAGCATGACCAAGAGATTCACGAGCGAGCCGACGACTCGGCCGGTCTTGCCTCGAACCAGCTCGGGCATGTCCGGGTTCTTCTTCTGTGGCATGATCGACGAGCCCGTGGTGAAGGCGTCGCTCATCTGCATGAATGCGAACTCCTGACTCGACCAAAGGACGAGCTCCTCCGCAATCCGTGACAAGTGCACGGAGCAAATCGCGAGCGCGCTCACCGATTCGAGAAGAAAATCCCTGCTGCTGACCGCGTCGAGAGAGTTGCGCATGGGGTGGTCGAAGCCGAGTGCCTTGGCCGTGGCCACCCGGTCGATGGGAAACGTGGTGCCAGCAAGAGCCGCGCTGCCAAGTGGGGATTCGTTCATGCGCTTGGCTGCATCAACGAGCCGGCCCCGGTCGCGGTCGAGCATTTCGGCCCAGGCCAGGAGGTGATGCGCCAAGCGGATCGGCTGTGCCCGCTGCAAGTGCGTGTAGCCCGGCATCAAGAAGTCGAGATGCCCATCGGCCTTGTCGACGAGAACCTCGAGAAGGGCATCGATGTCGGACACGATCGACTCGCAGGCTTTTCGCGTCCAAAGCCGCATGTCGGTCGCCACCTGGTCGTTTCGGCTTCGCCCGGTGTGAAGGCGTCCGCCGGCCTCGCCGATCGCACTCGTCAGTGCAGCCTCGATGTTCATGTGGACGTCTTCTTTGCTTGCGTCCCAGTCGAACTCACCCCGTTCAATCGATGCACGGATCGTTTCCAAGCCAGCGACGATTTGTTCCGCGTCGGCACGCGCAAGGATCGTTCGGTCGGCGAGCATGCGCACGTGTGCGATCGAGCCGTCGATGTCCTGCGGCCAGAGACGGCCGTCGACATCCACGCTTGCGCTGAAGCTCGCTGCGATCGCGTCCAGCTCTTTTTCGAACCGGCCGCCCCATGCCTTGTCACTCATCGTTCGTTCTCCGCTATTGCTGCATCGGCACACGGAGATCTACACGGCGAAGCAGGCGGGAGCCAGCCCGAAGCGTCCACGCCTCGGTCGCAACGCTACATAGGGCAGCGATGACGGGGGTCATCCAACCAAATGCGACACCGAGCACGACCAGCGCGGTCGCCAGGGCACAGGAGCCAATGCTCCGCCAGGTTGACCGGCGGACCGCTCGGGCCACCCATAACGCGCCGGCCGCGTCGCGAACGTCGTGACTCGCGACCACGACGCCACGGTCTTCCAATGCAGAGCCGACGAGCCGAAGGGAGATCGGAACGTCGGCTGCAGCTAGTACTGCGTCGTCTTCGCCACCCCGGCCTATCGTTGCAGTCACGCCGCCGGTTTCTCGGAGGGCCCGCACCTCGGCGACGCGCTCGCGCGGGAGAAGCGGAGCCTTGACGCGCGGAGCGCCTAGGTCCGCCGCGATTCGCTCGACGGTGCGCCGGTCGTCTCCGGAGAGAATGATCACCTCGCATGGCAAGTCGGCGATGCGTTGGACTGCGTCCCGTGCGCCGACGTGGGTCGGATCGAGAATGGCGACCAGCGCTTCGGGCCGGCCGTCGATGGCAATGAAGATGGGCGTCAGCCCTTCGTTCTCGATGTGCGAAGCGTCGCTGTCTGCGGCAGCCACGCTGATGCCTTCGTCGAGCAACAGCTGCCGCCGACCGACGACGACCGGGACGCCATGGGAAGTCACTGCGGTCACGCCCAGACCTGCACGCACACGCTCCTTGCGCACGGTGACGACCGCCTGGCTGTGTTCGTCGGCGTACCGTCGGATGGCCCGGGCGATGGGGTGGTCGTCCGCTGCCTTCTCCGCAGCGGCCGCAAGGGCGAGGACGAGGCCGAGGTTCCCGCTGCCGAGCGGATGCACCTGCTGAACGATCGGCTCTCCGGCCGTCAGGGACCCTCGCAACAAAATGGCAGTCGTGCCTGCGCGCCCCGCGTCGCGGAATGCGTGCGAGCTACCAAAGAACATTCCCCTCCGAGCCGATGCAAGGGCGCCCGCGTCGAGCGGCACGTCGAGCGCGGCGAGCAGAGCAAGCGCCGGAACACCTAGCAGGAAGGTCGCGGCTCCTTCAGGTCCCGCCCAGACGAGCGCAGCGATGCTTGCCGGGGCCAAGATCAGCCAACTCCAGTGTGTGACCGCGAACCGCAGCCGAGACGTAACAGCAAGGCCTTGGTGCTTGCGTCTTCCGAGCTCGATCGCGCGGACGATGCCGCGCTCCCGACCAGTCCGGCGAACGCGAACGGTGACTGCGCCCTCCAACATCCGAGTCCCGGCGAGGATGAAGTCTCCTTCGGTGTAGGATCTCGCCTGCGCAGCCTTCGGGTACCGCAGCGCCAATCCCGAGCCTTCTTCGACCACGCCATCGGCAGGCGCGAGCTCCCCTTCCAACACCACGACGAGTGCGCCTTGGCGTAAGCTAGCGGACGGCACCTCTTCGTAGGCCAATGAGTCGCCAGCCGGGATACGCGCATTGACTGGCAGAGTTTCGCGGAGCTCTCGCGCCGAGGTTCGCAGTGACGACGAGAGCGAGGAGTGCAGCCAGTTGCGGATCGAAACGGCAATGGCCGCGACGGCTGCTCCGACGAGCGACCATCGCTGCGTTTCGGAATCGGAATCGAACAGGCTGACGGCGGAAGCGAGGACCAACCCGAGCGGAGCAACGACTCGGAGCGACGGATTCGCCCGCAAGGTGGTGAGGGGGATACGGGCGTTGACAGCTGCAGACAGAATGACGAGAAACGCTGCCAGCCATCCGAGCTCGCGGCTCGGTGAGAGCAGCAGCACGGAAAGAGCAAGAAAAGCAGCGCCGGTCGCGATGATGGGGTCGTACTGGCGGGTGCGGGCATTGTCGCTGCCGGCTGCGCCGGTCGCATCCCGGAGCAGCGTGGCCTCACGGACGAGATCCGGAATCGACGGTCGCTCGGCGCGAGCCAGTTCGGGCCGGCGTGCGGGGGTGTCGAAGTTGCGTTCTCCCAGCAGGAACCGAGTGCTGCATTCCTCCCCGCAAAGGAATCGGGTGCCGTCCTGCAGCCAGAGGACGCGTCGGGCACGCAGTGGGTCCACGGCCTGGCCGCAGGCGGGGCATGGCTGGGTCGGAACTTGCGGCCGTGCTGGGTGCATCTAGCAGGGCTCCTACGAGGAATCGACATCGGGTCAAGGACGCGGTAAGTGAGCGCCCGGAGGCAAGATGACGACGCGTGTGGAAACCGATTCGATGGGCCCGATCGAAGTGCCTGCCGACAAGTACTACGGCGCGCAGACCATGAGGTCGCGCATGAACTTCCGAATCGGCGCGGAGCGAATGCCGATCGAAGTCGTTCGTGCATTTGGAATCCTCAAGAAAGCGGCCGCCCTGACCAACTGCGAGCTCGACAACTTGGACAAAGGCATTTGCGAGTTGATTGTGCGCGCGGCCGACGAGGTCATCGAGGGAAAGCTCGACGATCACTTCCCGTTGGTCGTTTGGCAGACCGGCTCGGGCACGCAGTCGAACATGAACGTCAACGAGGTGATTTCGAACCGGGCGATCGAGCTTGCTGGCGGCGAAATGGGTAGCAAGAAGCCGGTTCACCCCAACGACCACGTCAATCGGTCCCAGTCCTCGAACGATACGTTCCCGACCGCCATGCACATCGCTGCGGTCATCGCGGTCGAGGCGATGATTCCGAAGGTTCGGGTGCTCCGCGACACCCTCGACGGTAAGGCGAAGGCCTTTGCGCAGATCGTAAAAATTGGCAGGACCCATCTTCAGGACGCGACGCCTCTGACGCTCGGTCAGGAGATCAGCGGCTGGGTTTCGCAGATCGATCACGGCTTGGCTGCCGTGGAAGCGACCATGCCCCAGCTTCGTGAGCTTGCGCTGGGCGGGACAGCAGTGGGAACGGGACTCAACACGCACCCGAAGTATGCCGACCGAGTGGCTGCAAAGATCGCCGACCTGAGTGGGAAGGATTTCGTGTCGGCGCCGAACAAGTTTGCGGCGCTTGCTGCGCACGACGCTTTCGTTGGCACCAGCGGCGCGCTCAAGCAACTTGCCGTGGCACTCATGAAAATCGCAAACGACGTGCGCTGGCTTTCGTCGGGGCCGCGGTCCGGCATCGGCGAGATTCGGATCCCGGAAAACGAACCCGGCAGCTCGATCATGCCCGGCAAAGTGAATCCCACGCAGTGCGAAGCAATGACGATGGTCTGTACTCAGGTCATGGGGAACGACGCGACGATCGGAATTGCGGGGTCGCAAGGCAATTTCGAGCTGAACGTGTACAAGCCGGTGATGGCGTATAACTTGCTCCAGTCGGTCCGGCTGCTCGGGGACACCTCTCAGAGCTTCAACGACAACTGCGCCGTCGGCATCGAGCCGAACCTCGAGACGATCGACGACAAGCTCCGCCGTTCGCTGATGCTGGTGACCGCGTTGAACCCGATCATCGGCTACGACAACGCCGCCAAGGTCGCCAAGAAGGCGTACAAGAGCAACACGACCCTTCGTGAGGCGGTGATTGAGCTGGGTCTGCTCACCGGCGAGCAGTTTGATGAGGCGATCCGGCCCGAAGAGATGGTGGGCCCGCTCAAGGTATGAGCATCGAGATCAAGCAGCATCAGCCTGGCGAGGATCTGAGAGACTTCATTCAGGTGGCATTCGAGGTGTATGGCGACGACCCAGCTTGGGTGCCGCCACTCAATATGGAGATCACCGATCGCTTGACCCCCGGAAAGAACCCGTTTTTCGAGCATGCCGAGGTTGCGCTCTTCACCGCCTGGAAAGACGGGAAGGCGGTCGGTCGCATTTCAGCCCAAATCGACCACGAGCACCTGCGCATCCACAAGGACAACGTCGGGTTCTTCGGCTTCTTCGACACGATTGACGATCAAGAGGTCGCCTCGGCCTTGGTCGGTGCCGCGGAGGCGTGGCTCGCGAGCCGGGGGATGACGGTCATGCGCGGCCCGTTCTCGCTATCGATCAACGAGGAAACCGGGATGCTCGTTGAAGGTTTCGACTCGCCTCCGACGATCATGTCGCCGCACCACCGCTCGTATCAGGGACCGCTCGCCGAAGGAGCAGGGCTCCGGAAGGCGAAGGACTGCTACGGCTGGAAACACCAGGTGGTGCCCGCACCGCCACGGGCCCAAAAGGCCTGGGAGACGATCAACAGCCTTCCCGAGGTTCGGTTCCGCTCAGTGAGCCCGCGCAAGCTCAAAAAGGAAGTTCACGACATCCTGGACGTGTTCAACGACGCCTGGCAGCACAACTGGGGTTTCGTCCCTGCGACCGATTCCGAAGCCAAGAAGATGGCGGCTGATCTGCAGCTCATCCTCGACAAGGAGCTCTCGTTTTTCGCGGAGATCGACGGGCAGCCGGTTGCAATCTGTGTCTGCCTGCCAAACCTCAATGAGGCCATCTTCGATTTTCACGGGAAGCTAGGCCCGGTCACGATCCCGAAACTGATTTGGCGGTTGAAGATCCGGCGCCCGAAGTCAGCTCGCTTGATGTTGCTCGGTATTCGGACTGAGCTGCGCGGAAAGAAGCGCTACGCCCCTCTGGCGATGGCCGTCATCGCGGAGCTCGTTCGGCGCGGCTTGAAGCAAGGTTACGAATGGGCCGAGCTCGGTTGGACGCTCGAAGACAATCGCCTGATCAACGCAGCCATTCGCAGCATGGGCGCGACGATCTACAAGCGCTATCGATTGTTCGAAAAGCCGATCGGGGCCTAGCGGCGGATCACGAGTTGTTCGCCGTCGGTCGAGATGATCACGCCGCCATGGAGGTCCGTTCGGATGACCTCCGCGCCTGCCTTGCGAAGGCGAGCAAGCACCGAAGGGCTCGGGTGGCCATAGCGATTGCCGGCGCCGCAGCTGATTACGGCTAAGGAAGGACGGGCGGCCGCGAGGAAACCCGGAGAGGTCGATGTCCTGGAACCGTGGTGGGCGACCTTGAGCACGTCGGCCGGCGCGATGTGACCATCGGCGACCAGCCGCCGTTCCGAGTCGCGTTCGAGGTCACCCGTGAATAGGAAGGAGCGTTTGCCGAAGACGAGCCTCAACGTGATCGAGTTGTCGTTGAGGCCAAGCGCTGCATCGTAGCGGGGACAAGGCCAGAGAACCTCGAGCTCCGCGCCCCCGAATCTAGGGGTCTCGTTACAGAGCTCCGGGGCGAAGCGAAGCTGGGTGCCATGGGCGATTGCTGAGGACAGCAGTCCGGCCATGATGCCGTCGTGCTCCTCGGCGAGCAGCTGCCCGTTGAGCCATAGCTCGCCGATTTCGATCTCACCGATCAAGTCGCTCAAGCCTCCATAGTGATCGGGATGGCCGTGCGTGATCACCAGCAGGTCGATGCGCGACCGGCGCCGGGCGTCGAGGAGAGCGCGGAGCTCACGAACCGCCGGATGGCGTCCGCCTTGCCCGGTGTCGACGAGCCCAACATGCCCGTTTGGAAAATCGATGAGCGTCGCATCGCCCTGGCCCACGTCGACGAAAGACACACGAAGCGCGCCGCGGGGCTGCTCGCGAGCGACCAGGCGCCAGTCGGCGCCGACCCAGAGGACAGTGGCCAGCGCGAGAATAGCGGCACGCCGGCGCCAGCTTCTGCTGATCAACACGAATAGGCAGGCGGTCAGCACGATCAGCCCCTGAGCAACGTCGAGTGGCGGGAGTCGCCGCGTGAGCGCGAGCGGGGTAAACGCGTCGCAGACCGAGAGCAGGACGTGCACCGCCACGGTCAGTGCGGCTCCCACTGGCTCGGCGGCGGCGGGCATCCAGGCGGTCAGGGCGAAAAGGTGGGCCAAAGGAATGACGACCCAGCTACCGAACGGGAGCACGAGGATGTTCGTCAGCCATCCGATCAAGGGCACGCCACCGAACCACCACCAAACCATCGGCGTCGTGGCAACCAACGTTCGCGCGCTAATCGTCGCGGATGACCGAAGGCGTCGCCAGGGTTGGGTGCTCGAGAGACTCGGTGCGCTGAGGATGGCCGAAGTGGCAACGATTGAGAGTAGAAACGCCGGTCTTAGAGCGATGGCAGGATCGGGAGCGGAGAGGATCAACGCGGCTCCGGCCGTCACCGCGGTGGCCGAAGGGCGACGGTCGATGGCGACGAGCCACCAGGTGAGCGCCGCCGTGATCGCCGCGCGCCACGCGCTCGGCGAGCCGCCCGCGAAAAGCGCGTGCAACAAGGTGAGTGGAATGCCGAGGGCGGCAGCCAAGCGCCGGGGATCGAATCCGACGGCCAGACCGCGGAGCAGCCAGTGAAGCGAGCGGACCAGAGTGCCGCTGACCAAGGCGACGTGCAGCCCGGAGACGGCGAACAGGTGCGCAAGACCCACGGCGGCAATCGTCTTCCGCTGCTCATAACCAAGGGCGCCGCCGTCGCCCAGAACCAACGCGCGGGCTACCCCGGACACGTCCTGCGGCAGTGCTTCGCTCATTTGTGAGCGCACCTGTGCGCGAGCACGATCCATGCGTGTAGTCCGGCCAGGGACGTCGACGATTTCGAGCGCGGACGGTTCGTCCCAGCGCGCCCAGCAGCCGCGGCTACGCGGAGGAGAGAGATTCGGATGCGGCGAAGGATTGCGGAGCTCGGTACGGGGATGAATCTTCGCGTCCACGACGATGGTGCTTCCAGCTGGAGGCGCGTCCGCCCTGGCCACGTTTGCGGTGAGCCGGAGGCCGGCTGGCAGAGCTTGCTTCGACTCCGAAAAGCGGCCGTCGACAACCTCTAATCGAATCCGCGCATCGCCGACCCCATGGCGTACCGATACAACCCGTGCGCTCAGCTTGGCTTTCCCCTTGACGGAACAGGGCGCCGGCGGGTCGTGTGCGATACCGAGGCCGCAGAAGAACGCGAGAACGCACAGCGGGGCGCCCCAGAGGCGGGCGCCGAGCTCCCCGCCATACGCAGTGATCGCCAGCGACCCGCTGAGCCCCAGGGCGGCAAAGACCGGCCCCAAGGCAGGCTGCCATTGCGCGCCCAGCAACAGCCCGCTCAACCATCCGGTTGCGATCCACGGAAGCACCCAGATCCGCGCAGCAAAGAGCGTGCCCACGGCAGACGCCGTGGAACACGGGAGGATTCTTGTATCCCGCTGGCGGTCGTCGGTGGGGGTCTGGCGGACCGTCACTCCCTCCGGCTGAAGATCGTGGCGCGCTGCGCCGTTGCACGGCCGCGGACGCTTGCTAAAGGCCCTCGACGACGCGGCGCGCGTCAGGAGGGACTCCGATGACGACAAAGTGGGTGTACACGCTCGATGAGATCGGTGACGCGGAAGCCGCGGTTGGCGGCGACTGGGATCGCGTTCGCGGTTTACTCGGCGGCAAGGGTGCGAACCTCGGAGAAATGAACCGGATCGGCGTCCCGGTTCCTCCCGGATTCACGATCACGACCGAAGGCTGCAATAGCTATCTCGCACAAGGCGGGAAGCTGCCTCCCGAGCTCTGGGAGCAGGCGATGGGCGCCCTGCGCGCGATCGAGTCAAAAACAGGAAAGCGTTTTGGAGATCCGACGAACCCACTGCTCGTGTCGTGCCGCTCCGGGGCGAAGTTCTCGATGCCGGGCATGATGGACACCGTCCTCAACATTGGTCTCAACGACGAAGTCACCGAGGGCATGATCAAACTGACCGGCAACGAGCGTTTTGCATACGACTCCTACCGGCGACTGATTCAGATGTTTGGCACCGTCGTCCTCGGAGTTCGAGACGAACCCTTTGAAGACGTGCTCGCGAAGCACCGCGAGCGGCGCGGGGTAACCAGTGACGCTGACCTCATCGGCGAAGACCTCAAGTCCATCGTCGGCGCGTTCAAAGATATCGTGCGACGCCATGCTCGCGTCGGCTTTCCGTCCAGCCCAGAGGAACAGCTTCGGATGGCGACCGTGGCGGTGTTCGACAGTTGGAACGGCAAGCGCGCCCACGACTACCGGGAAGCAGCCAACATTGCGCACGATCTCGGCACCGGTGTCAACGTGATCACGATGGTCTACGGCAACTTCGGCGAAGAGTCGGCAACGGGCGTCGCCATGTCGCGCAACGCCACCACCGGCGAGAACGCGCTCGAGGGCGACTATCTCATCAACGCGCAGGGCGAAGACGTGGTTGCGGGGACGCGTCCGACGAAGCCGCTCGAGCAGCTCAAAGACGAGATGCCCGAGATCTACGCGCAATTCGATGGAATCGCGAAGCGGCTGGAGCACCACTATCGCGAGATGCAGGACATGGAGTTCACCGTTGAGCGCGGCCAGCTTTGGATTCTCCAGACGCGCACCGGCAAGCGAACCGCGCAGGCTGCGGTCCGGATTGCGGTCGAGCTCGCGGACGAAGACTTGATCAGCCGCGAGGAGGCGGTGCTCCGGGTGGCGCCCGAACAGATCGAGTTCTTCCTTCATCCGCAGTTCTCTGCAGCGGCCAAGGCAGGGCACAAAGTGATAGCCACGGGCTTGAACGTGTCCCCCGGAGCGGCGACCGGCGTCGTGGCGTTTGACCCCGACCTGGCGGAGCGCTGGGTCAAAGAGAGCAAGCGGGAGGTTTTGCTAGTGCGGCCCGAAACCAAGCCCGACGACGTTCATGGGATGCTGGCGGCCAACGGCATTTTGACTTCGAGTGGCGGAAGAACGAGCCACGCTGCACTCGTTGCCCGGCAGTTCGGAAAGCCGGCGGTCGTCGGTGCGTCTGCGCTCAGCATCGATCTCGGCATGCGAGTCATGACGGTGGGGCAGGAAGAGGTGAGGGAGGGCGACTGGATTTCGATCGACGGGACGACGGGCGAAGTGTTCACAGGCGCGCTCGAGACGGTTGTGCCCGACATGGAGGACGAGTGGCTCTCGCGCCTCATGGATTGGGCCGATGACTTCCGTCGACTCGGCGTTCGGGCAAACGCAGACTACCCGGAGGACGCGCAGCGAGCGCGGAAGTACGGCGCGGAGGGCATTGGCCTGTGCCGCACCGAGCACATGTTCTTCCAGACCGAGCGGTTGCCCACCGTCCAGCGGATGATCACCACCGAGTCGCCCGGCGAACGTCGCGAAGCGGTCGATGCCCTGCTTCCGTTTCAGCGTGCCGACTTCGCAGGCCTCTTCAGGGCGATGGATGGGCTGCCCGTCATCATCCGGCTCATCGATCCGCCGCTCCACGAGTTCCTTCCGGGGTTCGAGGAGCTCACCCGGGAGCTGGCAGACCTTCAGATCCGAATCACCAGCGCGCGCACCCTCGAAGAAGTCGAAGGAATCACCACTAAGCTCTTGGAAACACAGGCGATGCTCGACAGAGTCGGTTCGCTCAAGGAATCGAACCCGATGCTGGGTCTGCGTGGTGTTCGGCTCGGCATCCTCATTCCAGAGCTCACACGGATGCAGGTGAGGGCGGTGATTGAGGCGGCTTGCGAGGTGACGCGTGACGGTTTCAAGGCGATTCCGGAGATCATGATTCCGCTCACCAGTCACGTGAACGAGCTTCGCCGGCAACGCAAGGTACTCGAGACCGAAGCCAAGAAGGTGATGGCAGAGCAGGGCGTCGAGGTGAGCTACCAGTTCGGCACGATGATCGAGGTCCCGAGGGCGGCCCTCACCGCCGATCAAATCGCGGAGTACGCCGAGTTCCTGTCGTTCGGAACCAACGACCTGACTCAAACGACCTTTGCGATGAGCCGCGACGACGCGGAGTCGGGCTTCCTGATGCGGTACCTCGCGGACGGCATCCTCCCGGCGAATCCTTTTGGGACGCTCGATGAAGATGGCGTCGCACAGCTCATGCAACTAGCGGTCACCCAGGCACGAAAGACCCGCCCGAACATCGAAACGGGCGTCTGCGGCGAGCACGGCGGCGACCCGGCGTCGATCGCCATCTGTGACCGACTCGGGCTCGACTACGTGAGTTGCTCCCCGTACCGCGTCCCGATCGCGCGGCTCTCGGCGGCGCAGTCCGCTCTGAGGTCCAAGACCAAGAGCTAGCCGTAGAAGGCGACCGCGACGAGCGTGGTGGCGTAGACGACCAGCAGAACGATGGCGTCGGGTTCGAGTCGCCTGAAGCGCGTTTTCTCCGATTCACCGACGATGGCAGCGACCGCGATCGCCATGAGCAGGATAGCGCCCAGCCCCGACACGATTTGCGTTTGTGAGACGGCCGCGAGAATCGGCCCCTCGGTGTACGCAATGTCGGCGAATAGGAGCACGCTCATGTTGGCGACGTTGCTGCCAAAGAGATTGCCTACCGCCATGTCGTAGGCACCGATTCGAACGGACGCGATTGAGGCGATGAGCTCGGGTAGTGAGGTGGTGACCGCCAAGAGCACAGCGCCGAGGAAGGTTTGCGCAATGCCGGTCGAGTCGGCGATGACCTTCACACTGAGGGTGACCACGGGCGCGGTCAGCAGGATCACCAACGCCGACCCCGCGAAGCGAGCCCAAAGGCTCCGCGTCGATCGTTGCGCGGCCTTCTTGCTCCAGCCCGTTGGCTCTTGCACCAACACCTCTGGTACCTCGAGTCCCGGTCGCGCGAGCAGCGGCATGCGCCGGAACCATGCAATCGACGCGACGTAGAGCACAACGATCAGAATTGGTGTGACACCCACCCAACCGATCTTGAGCGTGGTTTGCGTGAAGATGCTCAACGCAACCATCGCCGTGAGCGCGATGGCGACGGCGGCCACCCGCGCGTGGCCGAGCTCGACGGAAGGCCAAACCTTTCCCCGGTAAAGCAGGTCGATGATCGCGAGGATTGCCATGTTCGCCATCGACGAGCCGAAGAGATCGCCGAGTGCGAGATCAGGTGCGCCCGCCCTGGCCGCCGTGACTTCGGTGACGAGCTCTGGCAGCGAGGTCGCAAACGCCAGCAGGAGCGTACCGACAAAGAGTCGACTCATCTTGGTCCGGTCGGCAATCTGATCCGCGTATCCGGCAAGCGAGGACCCGGCCCGAACCAGGACCGCAGCGCTCACAAGGAAAACGAAAGCCGCCTGCCACAACGTCATCCAGCCCCTCATAGCACGAAGGGGACACTCTCCGGGTACGTAACGCAGCGGAGTGACACACTCTTTCAGGCAAAGATCGCAGCGACCGCAAGCGTCTGCGCCTCGTCGGACGCTTGCTAGTACGTCAGGCTCGACGGGTGGACGCCACCTTCTTACGATACCTCTGCCCAGCGGGAGGAGAGCCATGACGAGACGCATCGCGGTCGTATCCATCGTCGCTGTGGCGCTACAGCTGGCGGGCTGCAGTGCGTGGAAGCGCTTCATCTACGACGGCGTTGACCGCGATGAATGGCAGAAGCCCGACGAGGTGATCGCCCTCCTCGGTGTCGATGAGGGCGCGCAGGTCGCCGATGTGGGCGCCGGGGGTGGCTACTTCACCTTCAAGCTGGCCAGCGTTGTCGGCGACACGGGCCGCGTCTACGCGGTGGACGTGGACGAGGACATGGTGGCCTACCTGAAGGAACGAGCGGAAGCGGATGGAGTGGCGAACGTCGAGGTGTTCCGTGGCGAGCTACACGATCCGCTATTGCCCGACGGCCGCATCGACCTCGTCTTCACGTGCAACACCTACCACCATATCGAGGAGCGGAGCGACTACTTCGCGCGCCTGCTGACGGACCTAGCGCCCGGGGGCCACGTCGCGATCCTGGACCTGAACGACCACCACTGGTTTCCGCGGATGTTCGGACACGCCACGCCCAAGCAGACGATCGTCGACGAGATGACCGCAGCCGGCTACCGACTGGTCGACGACATCGACATCGTGGAGCGACAGCACTTCTTGGTCTTCGCGCCGGCCACGTAGCGCGATCATCCGCCGCTTTGAATCGGCTATGCCCCACGTCATGAAGTATGCATTCACACAGTTGTTGCCCGGAAGAGGGCTGGGTGTGTGTCACTTTAGCGCAAGATGGGCGGCTCCGTATGTGCTAGCCGAGACGAGGAAGAAATCATGCCTGAGCACACACCCAAAACCGATTCCGACGACGAGGGCGACAACCTCGGCGAAATCTACTTCAAGATCCAAAGCGAGCTCGATTTCACCAAACACATTGGCGCGCTCGACGCGACCGACGAGATCAGAGACCGATGCCAGATCGGCCCTGGCTCCCTGGTCCTCGACGTGGGCTGTGGCGTCGGCATGACCGCAACCTATCTCGCCGAGACCATCGGGTGTTACGTCACCGGCATTGACTTGCGCGAAGGGATGATCGCACGCTCCAACGAACGCGCGGAGCGTGAGGGCGTGACAGATAGCGTGTCGTTCCGGGTCGCCGACGCGGCTGCCCTTCCCTTCGAGGACGACGCGTTCGACGTGGTGATGTGCGAGTCGGTGCTCGCTCTGGTGGAGGACCAACGCCGGGTCCTCGCGGAGATGCGCCGGGTGCTCAAGCCGGGCGGTCGTCTTGGCGTCACCGAGGCAGCATGGATGACGCTCCCGACCGAAGAGCTGCTCAACCAACTCAAGAGCGCATTCGGTCACATGGAGGTCCAC
>Ga0209456_10000451_pt1 | contig 22388 bp, 20 predicted proteins | sample COG_11_FD_184755 | JGI IMG/M metagenome (GOLD analysis project Ga0209456, IMG submission 184755) | Pelagic marine sediment microbial communities from the LTER site Helgoland, North Sea, for post-phytoplankton bloom and carbon turnover... | ecosystem: Environmental > Aquatic > Marine > Neritic...
CTTCATCGCGCGTCGTGCACCCGCGGCTTTGGCCCGTTCGATCGCATCGTCGACTGCAGCCGCGTGTCCCGCGATGACGACCTGCCCCGGCGAATTGTAATTGACCGGTTCGGCCACTTCCGGTCCCGACGCCTCCGCGCAAACCGCGCGTACGGCATCGTTGTCCAGTCCGAGGATCGCCGCCATGGCGCCCACGCCCGTTGGTACCGCCTCCTGCATCAGGTGTGCGCGGCGTATGACGACACGCATGGCATCGTCGAAACTGACGGCGCCCGCGCAGACGAGCGCACTGTATTCTCCGAGGCTGTGGCCCGCAACCTGCGCAGGGTCGCTGCCACCGGCCGCTTGCCAGGCCCGGTAAGCCGCCACGCCCGCGGTCAGCATCGCCGGTTGCGTCACTACGGTCTCGCCGAGCTTCTCGCCCGGACCCTCCTGGACCAGCTGCCAAAGGTCGTATCCGAGCAATTCGCTGGCCTCGGCATAGGTTTCCCCGACGATCGGGTACTGGGCCGCCAAGTCGGCCTGCATGCCCTGTGATTGGGACCCCTGCCCCGGAAATACCATTGCTAAACTCAAGACAGCCTCCGTTTAATGGCGTCGATGCGCTGGCGCATTATATAGAGCCAGCACGCGCGACTCTAATGCGCGCCAGAATTCCCGCCAGGACGCCGGCGGCGGCGCCGTACAAATGTGCATCAACAATCACGGCCCCGCCGCTCGACTCCACGGAGCCCGGCAGCGGGCCGCCAAATTGCTCCCAGCCGACTTTTGCGGCAACGATGATTGCGACCACGATGGCATCCTTGCGCTCGGGAGAAGCGCTGACGATCAGGCCAGCGACGAGCAAGGTGTGCAAAACGCCAGAAAGTCCAACGTACCACTGCAAATCAGGATTCAGGAACCAGAATCCAAGGTCGATGACGATAATGCCGAGCGCCATTACCGCGACCCACTGAATGCGGCTCATTGCGTCTCCGACCAGGTACCAGACGAGACCCAGGCCGGCCAAGTTAAGGATAAGGTGGGACGACCCGAGATGGACGAAATGACCGCTGAGGAGCCTCCAGATCTCACCCGTCACGATCGCGGCGCGTTCGTAGCGCAGTGCCTCGCGAATCGCATCGCCGCCGAACAGCAACCCGACCGATATGCCGAGCACGACCAATGGCAACAGCCAGCGCTCCAAAAACGGCAGCTTGCGAGGAATTCGCGCACGTTTGTCTAACCCCATGTTTGATATACTGACGTTTATCTAATTTAAGAGTCAATTCGGCGACGCGCGCGTGTGCGGCCGGTCGCTGTGGAGCAAAGTCCAGTGAGTAAGAAAATCACAGTGCGTCATAACCTGAAGCAGCAGGGTTTCACGCTGATCGAGATCATGGTGGTGGTCATCATCATCGGTATTCTCGCGGCGATTGTCGCACCCAATGTCATCGGCCGGGTCGACGACGCCCAGATCACCAAGGCCAAGGCGGAGATTTCCAACATCGAAAATGCCATGAAGTTCTACCGGCTCGATAATTTCGCCTACCCGACCACGGAACAGGGAATCGACGCGCTGGTCACCCAGCCGCAGGACCCCACTATTCGCAACTGGAAACCGGGCGGCTATCTCGATCGCATGCCGAAAGACCCCTGGGGCAATCCATACCTGTACCTGAATCCGGGCAACAATGGTGAGATCGACATCTACACGCTCGGCCGCGACGGCACCCCGGGTGGCGAGGGTACGGACGCCGACATCGGCAACTGGGACCAGGAATAGCCCTGCGACCAGGGTCTCCCGCCCTTTTATGGTCCCGTCGAATAAAAGCAACGGCTTCACGCTGATCGAGATTCTCGTGGTCGTGGTCATCGTCGCCACGATCGTCGGCACGGTCGTGTTGTCGATGGGCCTGGTCGGTGATGACCGTGAACTCGATACGGAGCGCAAGCGAATCGCATCATTGATCGAGGTGGCGCAGGATGAAGCAATGATGCAGGGTCGTGAATTCGGCGTTGAGTTCATGCAGTCAAGCTATCGTTTCGTCGAGTTCGACCCGTTTACGTTTCAATGGTCGGAGGTGCCCGGCGACGAGTTGTTTCGACTGCGCGGGCTGCCCGAGGAGATGGAGTTCGATCTCTATATCGAGGGCCAGCGTATTTCACTGGAGATCGATCCGCAGCAGTTCTCCGATTCGGAAGAGGAAGAATCCTCGGCTGGTTTCAAGGATTACGAGCCGCATGTCTTCGTTTTCTCCAGCGGCGAAGCCACGCCGTTCGAACTGCGCATCAGGCGCGACGTCAATGACCAGGAAGTGGTGATGCGCGGCGACATTTTCGGCGACATTGAATTCGGCGAAGAGGAGCTGTAGGCAATGAGCAGGCGCCAGGCTGGTTTCACGCTCGTCGAAGTCATGGTGGCCTTGTCGATCGTTGCACTGTCGCTACTGGGGATTGCTGCCAGCATGAACCAGATGATCGATACAGCGAATGCGATGCACGAACGCACCTATGCAAGCTGGATTGCGCAGAACAAGATTGCCGAATTGCGACTTGCTAACGAACAGATCGAAGTGAGCACGACAAGCGGTGAGATCGACTACGCCAATGCAACCTGGGCGTGGAGCGCTGATGTATCCGAAACCGGCATCGAGGGTTTCTTCCGCGTCGACGTCTCCGTGTCGCTTGCCGAGAGTGAGTACATCATTCGCACGGTCACGGGGTTTATTGGTGACCCGCTGCCGGTAGGTATCGGCAACCAGCTCTGGAACACCGCGTCCAGTTCCAGCGGGGCCGAGAGATGAAGCGCGCATCCGGTTTCACGCTTATCGAGGTGCTCGTGGCCCTCGCGGTCTTCGGCGTGCTCTCGGTGCTCGCCTACATGTCGCTGGCACAAACCCTGGCCAACGCCGACATGCTGACAGTGCGCATGGATCGCCTGCAATCGATCCAGAGGACGATGTCGTTCTTGTCGTCCGAATTATTGCAAACGGCGCCGCGCCCGGTACGCGTTGAGTTGGGTGAAGCACCGATACCCGCTCTTCAATCGAGCTTCGCATCCGACTTCGCCCTGCAAATTACGCACGGCGGCTGGCCGAATGGCGCCGGCACCCCGCGCAGCACGATGCAACGTACGGCCTACCGCATCGAGGACACTGAGCTCGTTCGCTACCACTGGAATGTGCTCGACCGGACCGTCAACAACGTGCCGATCGGCACGATCATGCTCGAGGAGGTCGACAGCCTGACGTTTCGATTCCTGCAAAATGACGGTGAGTGGACCGAACAATGGCCACCACTTGTGGCACAGGGCGCCCCGCCCTTACGGACATTGCCGAGGGCCGTCGAGATCCTTCTCGTGCTTCCCGATGAGGGTGAGGTGAGTCGCGTCGTTGAGGTGTCGCCATGACGATGTGGCGCAGCAAACGCGGCGTGGCGTTGATTACGGCAATGCTGATCACGGCATTGTCGGGCTCGTTGGCGGCGGGGCTCTCCTGGGACAATGCCCTGGATGTGCGGCGCACAATGGCGATGCTATACCGCGACCAGGCGATCCAGGTTGCCGTGGGCTCCGAGGGCTGGGTAAGAAAAATACTCAAGGACGACCTGGCAAACAGTGAGAACGATCACCTTGGGGAAATCTGGGCAACGGAGATACCTGCGCTCCCCATCGAAGCCGAGGCTGTCCAGGGGACGATCTACGGCAAGATCGAAGACCTGCAGGGGCGCTTCAACATCAACAATCTTGTGAATGGCGATGGCGAAATCGACAAGGCGTCCTTCGAGCAGTACGAGCGCCTGCTGGCTGCGCTGGATCTCGACGTGCGGCTTGCCGGGGTCACGGCGGACTGGCTGGATTCCGATCAGACGGCGCGTATTCCCGATGGTGCCGAAGACGATCTCTATACGGGATTTACGCCGGCCTACCGGACGGCGAACCAGCCGGTCACGAATGTCACCGAACTTGCCGCCCTCGACGGTATGGATCGTGCAAGTTTCCAGATTCTGCTGCCACATGTCACTGCCCTCCCGGGGCGAACCCCGATCAATGTGAATACGGCAACGCCCGCGGTGCTGCAGTCGCTAGGGCCGAATATCAGCTCCGCCGACGCCGACGGACTGATACAGCAGCGCGAAGACAGTGGCTTCCTGGACTACGGCGACGTGTTCGCGCCGCTGGTGGCTCCTGAACTGCAGCCGTGGATCGCTGAAACTACGAACTTTTTTCAATTGAAGGCCGTCGTACAGATTGATACGGTTCGGATTACTCTATTCACGGTGCTGCACCGAGGGGGCGTCGAGGTGGCGCCCATACTTCGCAGCCTGGGTACGATCTGACATGGCCGATTATCTTGTAATCCGACTGGCGTCATCGCCGGACGCTCCCGTGAACTGGGTCGTCGCCGACGATGCAGGCACGCTGCGAAGCCAAACGGGAAGCGGAACGCTCTCGGACGCCGCGGCTGCCTCGGTCGGCCGGTCCGTCATTGTCCTGGTGCCGGGGACCGAGGTCCTGACGACGACAGTCGATATTCCCATGCGCGGTGGCGCACGATTACGAGCCGCACTGCCCTTTGCGCTCGAGGAACAAGTGGCCGACGATATTGATCGACTGCACTTCGCATCCGGTACGCGCAGGGACAACGGGCAATTGCCTGTCGCGATCGTTGCCCGCGAAAAGCTGGAGACCTGGATTGCGGCACTCGCCGAAACGGGTATAACGGCGTCGCGAATCGTTCCCGAGAACCATGGCCTCGCGAGGATCCCCGGTACAGCCAGTGTCCTCGTCGATGGTGACCTCGTGTTCTTCAATGATGGAGCCGACAACGAATTCGTGCTCCAGGGAGGCAAACCGAGCGACGCTCTTGTCCTGGCAGGATTGCTCAGCGACAAGAATCAGGACGCGGCAGACGACGACGAGTCGACGGGACACCTGATCGTCTATTGCGAAGCGGCCGATGAGGAAAGACTGTCCCACGAGTGGATCGCATTACGACAGGAACTTCACAGTGTCGACATAAACCTTTTGCCGGATGGCACTCTGCCTCGCCTGGCCGTCACAGCGGCGAGCGGCAATGGTATCAACCTGTTGCAGGGCAGATTCGGTGAGAAGACCGACTACCGTGCCCAATTCAAGCCGTGGCGCAATGCAGCGCTGCTGCTGCTCGGCGTGTTCATAGCAGGCTTCGTCGCCAAGGGCGTCGATTACTATCGCCTGACCAAGGAAGAAGCCAGCTTGCAGGAGCAGTTCACGACTGAATACCGGCAGATTCGTCCGGGCGATTCCCGAGCCGTCGTCGACCCCGTGAATGCCGTCAGATCGATTCGCCAGGGCCTTGGTGCGGCGACGGGTCCGCAGGTCTTTCTGCCATCTTTGCGCCAGCTCAGTGAAGCCATGGCACAGAACAGCAGCGCGCGCATTGAGACGATCAGTTATCGCGCCGGCGTTGTCGACGTGCGCATCACATCCCCCGATGTCGCGACGCTCGACAACATACAGAAGGCGGTCAGCGCATCCGGACAATTCCAGGCATCGATACAGTCGACGGACCAGGTGGCCGACGAGATTTCGAGCCGCCTGCAGATTCGCGAGTCTGGCTCATGAAGGACTGGTTCGAAAACCTGGAGGCCCGCGAGAAGTTGTTCGTGAGTGTCGGCGCATTCATTGTGGTGCTCTCGCTGATCTACGGATTCGCCTGGGCGCCACTCGACAGGAATCACTCACAGGTTACGGCCAGCGTCAGCGACTGGCAGCAGTCGCTCGCCGAGCTTCGGCCTTTGAGGGGAGTCGTGCAGAACGCGGCATCGAGTACGCCGCGCGCCGTAACGAGCCAGCAATCCCCAATCATCATAGTAGACCAGACGCTCCGCAGTCGTGGCCTCGAGCAATTTCGTCGGCGCAGCCAGCCGACCACCAGCAACGGCATCCGTATCGAGTTCGAGAATGTCGCTTTTGACGAGCTGGTGTTGTGGCTCGGCGACCTGGCAGACCAGTACGGCATGCATGTCCAGGCCGGGAGCCTGTCGGCCGGCAGCCGTGCGGGGCCCGGACGGATCAATGCCACCCTGACACTGGAGCGTGCTCCTTGATCCAGTCGAAACGCGGCCTGCTGCTCGTGGCGGGCATTACAGTCATCACAGGCCTGGTGTTGATGTTCCCGGCCCGTGTCGCCTATCGCTGGGCGGCGCCCGTCGATCTCGCGTTGAGTGGCTTGCAGGGGACGGTATGGTATGGCCAGGCCGATGCCGGGCTCACGAGAGGCGCTTATCTGCAGGATATCCGGTGGCGCATCAAGCCGCTGGGGTTTTTCACGGGCAAGATCGTGTATCACATCGAGGCGACGCCAGCGTCGGGCTTCATCGAATCGGATCTTGGTGTCGGTATCGGCGGCGCATTGACGCTCTCCGATCTCAAAGCGTCGTTGCCGTTGCAGCCTCTCTCCGGCGCGCTGCAGATGCGCGGGCTGCGAGGTAACGCCAGCCTGCAATTCGAGCGTATACGGTTGGAGGGCAATCTGCCCGTCGCCGCGGATGGTTTCCTGGAAGTCCGCGACCTGCTGGTGCCGCGCATCGCCCGTGAGTCCATTGGCGGCTATCGCATCGAGTTTTTCTCGCAAGACGGCGGCATAGCGGCGAGCGTCGAGGACACGGACGGCGTGGTCGATATCGCCGGCAGACTGCAGGTCAATGCCGATCGCAGTTACCAGTTTCTCGCCCAGGTTGTTGCGAAGCCCGAAGCGCCCCAGCGACTCAAGACGCAGATGCAGTACTTGCCGCCAGCCAATGATCGCGGTCAGCAGGAGCTGCGCATAGAGGGAAGCCTCTAGACTTCGAGAAAGGTCTGCAGCAGCGGAAAGTAGAGCGCGCGGCGGGCTTTCGTGCCGGCAAACTCGTTATACAGTGCCGCGTACTTGTCGAGTTGCGGCCTGTATCGATCGGCTTCAGCACTCAGGAAACCCTCGAGATTGCCACCTTCATGCGTACTGGTCTTGTAGTCGACAATCCAGTGTGTGCCACCGTCGTCGACACGTACGCGGTCGAGGATTACCGACTCCAAGCGACCTTCGTAGAAGCCGCTGAGCGCGAACTCCGCATGCCCTGCCCCGTCGAGCAGCCAGCGGCCGCGCTCGTCATCGAGCACGCCCCGCAACGCCTGGCCGACACGCCCAGAGATATCTTCAAGCATCGCGCCCGAGACGCCCGTCTCTGCAAGCCAGCGACGCGTCACCGCCCGATGTTTCGTCGGATTCTCGCTGACCTCCATGGCCCGGTCCTCGGCCAGCATGTGCAGCCACCGGTGCACGATGGTGCCGGCGATGCGGGCCTCCGTCCCGACCCAGTAGAACTCGACCTCGTCGGCAACCTCAACCGTACCTGTTTCCGTACCGGACAGCCCCGCAACCTCCGGTATTGTCCAGGGCGTGTCGAATCGTCTGAGCACCGGATCCAGCCAGGTGTCGGCCTCGCTGTCGTCTGAAAGCGGCTCGAACGTCTCGAATGCGGCTTCATAGTGTCCCTGCACCGCGGGCCACAGCAGCCTCAGCAGGCTTCTGCTTGCTGGCGGTCGTACCGAAGCGCCATCCGTCGCCACGGCCGTGTGCCCCATGATGTGCAGCGTCTTCTTCGCCCTCGTACAGGCGACATAAAGCAGCCGTGCCTGTTCGTGCAGATCCTTGCGTGTCTCCGACAGTTCGATATAGCGATGCACGGGATCCCGGTCGACCTCGGCTCGCGGTCCCACCGGACTGATAATTTTCCTCTCTTCCCCGTGTTCGCCGGGCACGTCGTACCACGAAAGCACGCGTTGCTCCCGCTGCCCCGGGATCCGGCCCAGTCCATAGAGCAACACGTGTTCAAATTCGAGGCCTTTGGCACGGTGCATGGTCATGATCTGCAGTCGCGCGTTCGCGTCGCTGGACACTCGCTCCAGGTCGAGCATCGATTCCAGCGCCGCGACGTCATCGAGCGTACCGCCTCTCTCATGCCGGCCCAGCACCTCGAGATACCGGTATACGTTGTCGACAGCGTACGGGTCGTCGAGTATGCCGGGGCCGCCCAGGGACAACCAGCACTCCTCGACCAGCGCCCTGAGCGCTTGCGAGCGTCTTGGCGCAATCAGCTTCCCGAGCGTCGGCATGGCCGCTTCAACGGCCAGCATGCCTTCTCCTGACAAGTACTCGATGCGTTCATGCAACAGTTCCCAGACCGTGCTGCCCGTGTCGTTCTTGACGAGCGCATGCAGGTCGGTCCAGTCGAGCCCGATCCAGGGCGCACGCAACAGCGCCAGCCAGGCGAGCCGGTCTCCCTGGTGCACTGCGGCCCGGGTCAGCGCAAGGACCTCGATGACCTCCGGCAGATCCGTGAGTCGGTCTATCTCGACGGCGCGATAGTCGATCCCTTCCCTGCGAAGTTCGGCTAACAGGCCCGGTAACTGCGTGCGGCTGCGGACGAGCACCGCCATCTCGTCGTCCTGGAATCGCCGCAGGGTTTCGGCAATGACGCGACAGCCTGCCGCCGCTTCCTGCGTCGCGCTGCTGCCAAACAAGGGATGGACCGAGCAGTCCCCGATGTCGCGCAAGGCCTCGACACTGATCGCCTCCGAGTACGATACGGCGCCGCTCGCCGGCTCGTCTTTGTCGGCAAAGATTGTCGGGAATACCGTATTGAACCAGTCCACGAGAAACCGGCCCGAGCGGAAATTGCGTCGCAGAAGCAGCGAATCCAGGCGCTTTCCACCGATGCCGAATCGCCTCGCCAGCAGGAACTGGCCGACCTCGGCATTGCGGAAACGATATATTGACTGCATCGGGTCACCGACACAGAAGAGTGTGCGCCCGTCGTCTGCTTCCCAGCCCCCGGTCAGTGCTTCCAGCATCCTGTATTGCGCGCTCGACGTGTCCTGCATCTCATCGATCAGGATGTGCTTTACCTGGTAGTCCAGCAGCAACGCGATATCGCCCGGTTCCTCTGCAGTACCAAGCGCCGCGCCGGCGCTCATGGCAATGTCGATGTGGTCGGCAACCCCCTGAAGCGCGAACAGGCGCTGCAATTCCGTGACGGCCACGGGCAGCAGCCTGAACAATGCGAGCAAGACGCTCCATTGTTCATCCGAGTAGCTCACGGGTGGCAGCGATCGCACGCCGTGCAGAAGCCCAATCAGCTCCGCGTTGTCGACGAGTGCTTCCAGGAGTTCGTGCAGTGCCTGTTTCTCACCACCGTCATTCGGCGGAAACCCCTGTCGTTTGTCGACCTTCTTGCGCAGCGTCCCTGATTTCGTCAGCAGCAACTCGGCAACACCGTTCCAGGGGACGACTGACTGGGCACTGGTCCCTGGCAGGCTATCCAGCCCGCGCAAGGCACACACCGGATGTTCTCTTGCGCCACTGTCGATCAGTTGGCGCGCCGCGTAGTGCTGCAGCTCCACGAGAGCGCTTGCGATGTCCGGCTCTATCGCTGCGCCCGTCTTATGCAGGTGCTCCGAGACCGTTTGTTCCAGGTTGCGTTCGAAGCGCCTGCGGAGCGCGGTCGAGTCTCCCTCGCTCAGCAGCCCGGTTCCGACAAACGGTAGCCACTGGTCCCTTGTTACGAGCATCTGCGTCAGGTAAGCGATGTACAGACCCGTGCTGTTGTCGACGTGTTCGAGTACCTCCCGTGTCGCCGCCTGTACTTCACCGGTCTCTGCCAGCCAATCCAGGGTCGCGATAGCGGCCTTACGGTGCAGCGACTTGAGCTCCGTGTCCACGACGATACGAACTCCGCTGGCACTGCTGGGTTCGCTCAGGGGACGGGCCCTCGCGATGGACGCATTCAGGGAATCGAGCGTCTGAATTCTCATGCGCCGTGGATTCGCGATCAGCTGCCAGTTCAGTTTGGTATCGCGCTGCAACACGTCTCCCGCTATGGCTGCAGTATGGCGTCGATGGGCCTCCTCGGGCGCCTCATTCTCTTGGGCGAGACGCAGCGCTGCGAGCACCCGGTGCTGCATTTCAGCCGCGGCTTTGCGAGTGAAAGTGATTGCGAGAATTTCCTCCGGGTGTTCGACAACGGTCAGCAGTTTCAGGTAACGCTGGATCAGCAGCTCCGTCTTGCCGGATCCGGCCGGCGCCTGAACGATAAAGGAACGCTCGACGTCCAGCGCGTCGCTGCGAGCTTGCGCATCATCCCGGAGTCGTCGTTCGTCAGGCATCCCGGCGGCTTTCCGTGAATCGACTCAGAAGATTCAGGTAGCGCGCTTCCTGCACGCCCTGCGCCGCGTTGACCCGCACGTCACCGGCACTCATCTCGTCGCAGGCGCGTTGCACCAGTTGTTGCCAGTCACGCAACAGGCCGGGCCATTCCTCTTCGTCCGTATAAGCTCGTCCCGCACCGCTGAAAACCATCTCGCGACTGTCAATGTAGACGAGTGCAAGCGATGCGACCGGCGTGTCCACGGCACTCGCGTACGCAACCAGTTGTATTTCACCAGGCCGGCCATCACTGCGAAGGAAATTCTTCTTGCTGCCGGTCTTGTAGTCGAGAATCGCGAGGGAACCGTCCGCCATTCGATCGATACGGTCGACCCGCAGGCTCAGCCTGACAGCTGCCGCCGCAAAATCGATTTGTTGCTCGACACTCGCTATCTCGAAATGGTCGCGTGCGATGTCGACATTGACGAAGTTCTTCAACAAACGCTTGATGCGCTTGCGCTCGAGTTGCAGCAGCTCGAAAAAAACCTCATCGCAATGGCGCTCGTGCCGCGCGAATGCAAATTCAATTGAATTATCCAGCTTGCGATCGAGGTCGTGCTCGTTCCAGAGCGCGATGTCTGCGCGCGTCGGCCTGTCCTGGTAGAGCCTGTACAGTGCATCGTGAACGATATTGCCGCGCAGCGACGGTGGCACGCCCGTGGCCTGGGTCTGCAGGTTCCTGACGCCGAGTCGACCGCTTACGAATGCGGCAATCGGATCGGACAGCTGACGCTGGATGGTTGCCGCGCCGCCACCGATGCGTTCATCCGGCTCAACGGCAGGGACCCTGTCCCGCGCTGGCACCGTCTTCATCCGCTGTGCCAGCCGGGCGGCGTGCCAACCCGGATCATCGTAATCGTCGATTTCCCTGAGGTCGATGCCCTGCAGCAAGTCGCTGGGCGTCTGTTCCGCGTCGTCTTCGCTGAGTGCATAACTGCAGACCACCTCGGGAGCGCTTGCAGCGAGCCTGCGTATCAGTGTCTCCGCGTATTCCAGCGTATCGGCGGGCTCCGCATCGGGCATTCCCAGCCGACGCTGCAGCCGCCTTGATATGAGCGGGGAAGGATGCCCTTGTGGTGGCCAGTGTGACGCCGTCATTCCCGTGATCCACAGGGCGTCAAACTCGGCACCCGACGCCTCCAGCGGCCCCAGCAACTGCACCGAGGCGCCCTCGGACTCAGGCTGAAACACCGTGTCGGCAGCCATCTGCTCGAGCCGTTGCAGCGCAACCGTGAGGCTCATGGATCGACTGACAAGGTCGAGTCGTGCAAGCTCGTTGAGCAGGTCGCGCCAGCGATTTATCAGCTGGAAATCAAAGCTCGAGAGTGCTTCGTCACCCGGCCAATGGCATGCCTTGAGGACCTCGTCGACGTACAGTGCCCAGTCCGCAGGGGACGCGCTCTTCGGAATTTCCCGACGTCGCTTGCTCATGGCGGCGACGAGACTCTTCCAGGCGCCAGTATCGTCCCGATCCGAGTGCAGGGCCGCCGAAATCATCGACGGCGACCAGTTCCGGTTCGGCAGTTGTCGCAGACGCAACTCGAGTCGGCAACGGCCGCCAGTCGCGCCAGGACCGATCAGCGGCGAGCGCAGCAGGCGGCCAACCTCCGTCGCGCGAAGATCGGAAACGAGCCACCGCAGCAACAACAAAGCGACCGAGATGGCCGGATAATCGATGAGTGACCGGCCATACGAGACATTGACCGCCTGCCCGACCGACGCATCGGCATACTGCCAGCCAGGAACGACACCTTCGCGAACCAGCCTGGTTGCGTGATCCGCCTGCTGGTCGAGGTTACCGGCGACGATAGCAAGCTTGCTTTCCGGATCGCGTGACAAACGCTCAAGCGCCCATGCGCCTGCCGCGCGAAATTCTGCTTCGCGGTTCTCGAAGCTGGCCAGGTACGCCTGGCCCTTGCTGCCATGCTCCGGAGCGCTTCGAACGGCACATTGCTGTTCCTGTAGCGCTGTCTCGATGCTGGCCAGTATCGGACGCATGCGATCGAATCCGGCGAAGGTAACGCGGCCAGCGACAGGAATACGGCCGCCAGCGATCAGATCGCAAGCGAGCGCCCCGAGCCCGGCTTCATCCACCCAGTGCTCTCGCTCGAGAATACCCAGGTAGCGGCCGGCCACGCTCGAAAACAGGCGCTGGTCCTCGTTTTGCACGGACCGTGCCAGCTCGGAAATCGGAACCTGCCAGTCGGCGAGTCGCTGCCATGCGTCGCGCGCCAGTCGTACCAGGTTGGACGTCGTCTGGTCCGGGAATTCACGCCGGAAACAGCTCTCCCACAGCACGCGGCTCTGGTGATGATTCAGACGGGTTGGCAGCGATGCCTGGTCGGATGCGGTTTGCAGCAGATGGCTTAGCCAGTCGGGCCAGGCGAGTATCGTCGGGCTTGGCCAGGCTTTGTGGCCGCTTTTCACCTGTTGCTCCGCAAACTCCCGGTGTAGCACGCGCGCCAGCCGCCGGTTGGCCGTGACCACGGTGGCAGATTCACTTAACGCATCGCCGAGCCAGTCGTACATCGCTCAGGCGTGTTGCTCCAGGCAGCTCTCCATGCGATCGAATACGAGATTGATCGTCTCGGTATCGGGGAGCGTGGTGATCCGAAAATGATCGGTGTACGGCGTATTGAAGCTGCTGCCGGGCGCCACGAGAACGTGGTGGCTCTCAAGCAGCTCGAGAGCGAAAGCCTGGTCGTCGAAACGCCCTTCGAAGCGAGGGTCGAGGCGAATGAACGCGTACATCGCACCCATCGGCGGCTCGCCGCTCAGGTAAGAACTGGCCGCGACACGTTCAATCACGGCCTGCCGCGACTGGTATAGCCGCCCGCCTGGTCTGACGAGATCCAGGACGCTCTGGAATCCGCCCAGCGCCGTCTGTACGGCCCATTGCCCCGGTACGTTACTGCAAAGGCGAAGCGCCGACAGCAGTTCCATACCATGGATATAGTCCGCTGCACGTTCGAGGTCGCCCGTAAACACACACCAGCCCACCCGGTAGCCACAGGCGCGGTAGATTTTCGAGAGGCCCGAGAAGGTCAGGCAGACCGCATCGTTTACCAGCGTGGCCATCGGGATGAACTCGGCCTCGTCGTAGACCATCTGGTCGTAGATTTCGTCGGCAAGCACCACGAGGTTGTGACGCCGGGCCAGCTCGGCTATCGCCTCAAGCGTCTCTCGATCGTAGACCGCGCCGCTCGGATTGTTCGGGTTGATTACGACGATAGCCCGCGTCCTGTCGCTCACGAGCCGTTCGATATCCTCCATGTCGGGCAGAAAACGGTTTTCAGCGTCGCAGGTATAGTGCCGCACGCTGCCGCCATTGAGAGTCACTGCCGCACTCCACAGCGGGTAATCGGGACTGGGCACGAGGACCTCGTCGCCAGGATTAAGCAATGCACGCAGAGAAAGGTCGATGAGCTCACTGACGCCGTTGCCGATAAACACCTCGTCGGCGCTGACACCCATGATGCCTCGATTCTGCTGCTGCATGACCACGGCTTCGCGCGCCGGGAAAATGCCTTTCTGGTGACAGTACGGCTCGGCCTGCCCCAGGTTCTCGATCATCGCAAGCCGCATCGTTTCGGGCGTACGAAAACCAAACAGGCCCGGATTGCCGATATTCAGAGATATGATTTCGTAGCCGCGCTTTTCCAATTCCAGCGCGCGGTTGGCCAACTGTCCGCGTATTTCGTAACGAACGTCCTGCAGTGCCTCACTGGTGTGAATATTCTGTTCCATGACCTTGCTTTTCGGGCTTTAGACTGCCTTGCAATCGTGGAGCTCGGCTATCAGTTCGTCAGAGTAACCCAACCATTCGCGCAATACCTCATCGGTATGCTCGCCCAGCAAGGGCGCCGCCCTGTCGTAACGAACCGGCGTTGCAGAGAAGTCCACCGGATTGGCCACCGTCGGCACCGGGTCGCCGCACGAGTTGTCGATCGTTTGAACCAGCTCGCGCTCTGCCGCATACGCGTTGCCAAGTACCTCGCCAATGTCGTTGATCGGCCCGGCAGGTATGCCTTTGTCCTTGAGTACCCGGAGCCACTCGGCGGTGCCCTTGCTGCTAAACGCGATCTGCATGCGCTCGATAAGCGCTTTCCGATTCTGAACGCGATCCCTGTTGCGCGCAAAGCGACGGTCATCCGCAAGCTCCGCCAGTCCCAGGCATGCGACGCAGTCGGCAAACTGACGATCGTTACCCACGGCCAGCATCAGGTTGCCATCCGACGTGGAAAACGCCTGGTATGGCACGAGATTGGGATGTGCCGTCCCAAGCCGGCCCGGCGCCTCGCCACTAATCAGGAAGTTCATGGCCTGGTTTGCGAGCCAGGCGACCTGGCTGTCATAAAGGGGTACGTCGATAGACTGGCCCTGCCCGGTCCGCTCTCTTGCGTTCAGTGCCGCCAGGATAGCGGTGCTCGCGTACATACCGGCCATGATATCCGCAACGGCGACGCCGACCTTTTGCGGCCCGCCCGCTTCGCCACTTGGCGGTCCGGTAATACTCATCAATCCGGCAGATGCCTGGATCATCGCATCATACCCCGGCTCTTCTGCTCGCGAGCCGGCCTGGCCAAACGCGGAGATAGAGCAGTACACGAGTCGTGGGTTGATCGCCCGCAGTGCATCGTACCCAAGTCCGTATCGCTGCATCGTGCCTGTACGGAAATTTTCGAGCAGCACGTCGGCCTCGACGACCAGTCCCCGGATGAGTTGTCGCCCCCGCTCATTGGCCAGGTCGATCGTTATTGAGCGCTTGTTGCGATTGGCTGAAAGAAAATAAGCCGCTTCCTGGTAGTCCACACCCTCGAGCCACGGAGGCCCCCAGTGTCGTGTGTCGTCGCCCGCGCCCGGCCGTTCGATTTTCACGACGTCGGCGCCGAAATCACCAAGCAACTGACCGGCCCATGGTCCCGCGAGAATCCGGCTCAAATCCAGCACGCGGATATTGGCGAGTGGCGTTGCCATGGACTGCCCTAGACCCTTATTAAGAAGTTACTTTAAAAAACCCGGCCAACCTTTCGGTTGGCCGGGTGGGTCCGCACGGAGATTGCGGATTGCGTGACTCGATCACCTGACACGAGGTCAATGGTGTCCGGGTCCAGCTCTTTTGCCGTGGCCCCTGTTTGTGGTGCCGCAGCGAGTTTGATTTGCCACATTTTCGGTCGAAGCACGTTGCCTCGTCGAGCAGGCTACATCGTCGGATACTTGGCCCTGAGATGCAATCGGGATCTGCAGTTTCGTGGCGAAAAACCGAGGTTTAGCGCTCCAAATATAATAATAAAGTGCTTTAATAAACGCTTATAAAACCCTATTTTAAAAAGAGAAAAAAATCTCTCTCTTTTGACGGGCAAATACCGGAGAGGATTCGTCGAACCGGCCTCCATGCCCTGATTAGACTGATTCCAGCCAATTAGTTTCCCGCAGTTCCGCAGCCAATTTAGGCCCCGATCAGTCCCGCCCGACCGCAACCGGGCGGCTCTGATCGCGGATCCACTCGCTCCATGAGCCCACGTACAATCGTGGCTCGACGTAACCGGCCTCGATACCGGACAGCGCGAGATGGCACGCCGTTACGCCGGACCCGCACATCACTGCCCATGGCATTGATTTGTCAGTTCCCAGAACTTCACGCCAAATGGCCTCCAGTTTTTCTCGCTTCTTCCAGGTGCCATCGTCGTTGACGCTACAGGTCAACGGCAGGTTCACCGAACCCGGAATGTGTCCTGCCACAAGGTCGATCGGCTCCAGCTCACCGCGAAATCTCTGCGAATCACGCGCGTCGATGAGGCGAAGCTCACCGATGTTGTCGCCGACTTCAACCAGTTCCTTTGTTGTGATGACCAACTCATCGCGCGGCCGCGCCCGGTACCTTGCGGGCACTGGTATTTCCTTGCCGGCACTTATGGAATTGCCCTCTCGCGACCACGCCGCAAGTCCACCATCCAGCAGACGAACGCGACGATGGCCCGTCCAGCGGAGCAGCCACCATGCCCGTGATGCCACAGCGCCGTTTGCGTCGTCGTAAACGACCACCTGGCTGGTTTCGTCGATACCGATTCGGCCGAGGAAATTCTCGAACACGGACACGTCCGGAAGCGGGTGACGTCCTGTCTGCGGCCCGACCGGTGCGGCCAGGTCGCGGTCCAGGTCCGCGAACACTGCGCCCGGAACATGGGAAGCGAGATAGTTGCGAAATCCGGCGCTCGTATCCCCCAGGTCGAAGCGACAGTCGATGACGCGCCAGGCAGGATCCTCCAGGTGTTCGCTGAGTTCGCCGGCGCTGATCAGGTTGCTGTGCTTTGTCATCCGTTGGGCCAATCGAATTACCCGTTTGGACCTTGTACACGCGAGACCGCTCGTAGACAATAGCTTGCCGCGCCTGCCAAGGCGTAGTTTCACTGAGACGAATCCGGAGTCAGACAATTGAACAAGATACTGGTTGGCCTCAAACGCGCGGTCGATTACAACGTGCGTGTACAGGTCAAAAGCGACGGCAGCGGCGTCGAAACCGATGGCGTCAAGATGAGCATCAACCCGTTCGACGAGATCGCCCTCGAGGAGGCGCTGCGTATTCGCGAGCGCGGCGAAGCCAGCGAAGTCGTCGTCGTTTCCATTGGTCCTTCCGAATCACAGCAGCAATTGCGGACAGGTCTGGCCATGGGCGCGGACCGCGCGATCCTGGTCGAATCGGAAGGAGTTCCTGATATTTTGAGCATCGCCCGGGTGTTCAAGGAGCTTGTCGACCGGGAGTCTGCGGAACTCGTGATTCTCGGCAAGCAGGCGATCGACGACGATAACAGCCAGACCGGGCAGATGCTGGCCGCGATCTGGGGCCGACCGCAGGCGACGTTCGCTTCGGAAGTCGTCCTCGACGGTGACAAGGCTCGAGTTACGCGGGAGGTCGACAGCGGCCTCGAGATCCTGGATATCGATCTCCCTGCCGTGATCACGGTCGACCTGCGACTCAACGAGCCTCGCTACGTGAAGCTTCCTGACATCATGAAAGCGAAGAAGAAGCCCCTGGAGACGATTGCAATCGGTGACCTGGGCGTCGAGCCTGGTCCGCAACTCGTGGAAACCGCATTCGAACCGCCGGCCGGACGCCAGAAAGGCATCATGGTCGACGACGTTGCCGGCCTTGTGGCGGCGATCAAGGACAAGGGATTGGTGTAATGGCAAAGATACTCGTAATAGCAGAACACAATGGCGAAACACTGAACCCCAGCACGGCCAAGTGCGTGGCGTGCGCGACACAGATAGACGCTGCGGAAATCGACGTTGCCGTTCTCGGCGCGGATACCGGCACAGTGGCCGCACAGGCTGCCGAACTCAGCTCGGTGGTCCGGGTCGTGACGATTGACGACGAAGGCAACGACCCGGCTATCGCAGCCATACTGGCGCCGCAAATCGTCGCCCTGGCCGATGGCTATAGCCATGTCCTGGGTCCGTCAACCGCGTTCGGCAAAGACCTGATGCCGCGTGTTGCCGCCTTGATGGGAGTCAACCAGATCAGTGACATCATGTCCGTCGAGGGGAGCCACCAGTTCAAGCGTCCGATCTACGCCGGGAACGCCATTGTCACCGTCGAAGCGCCGACCGATCATCCTGTCGTTGCAACCGTCAGAACGGCGTCTTACCAGGCCGTGGGTGGTGGAAATGCCGCCGCGATCGAGAGCGCCAGCGTCGACGTCGAGCTGCCATCGCACACGCGTTTCGTCGAGCTGCAGACCGGCGCATCGGACCGACCGGATCTGCAAACCGCCGCCAGGGTAGTTTCAGGCGGTCGTGCGCTTGCCAGCGAGGAGAATTTCGAGATCATCTACAAGTTAGCCGATACGATTGGCGCCGGTGTGGGTTCGTCGAGGGCCGCGGTGGACGCCGGCTACGTGCCGCCCGAAACCCAGGTCGGTCAGACCGGGCAGATTATTGCGCCGGATCTCTACATCGCCATCGGCATCTCCGGTGCCATACAGCACGTTACCGGGATTAAGGACGCGGGCACGATCGTTGCGATCAATAAGGACGAGGAAGCGCCCATATTCGAGATCGCGGACATAGGGCTTGTGGGCGACCTGTTCGCGATCGTCCCGGAATTGACCGAGGCCCTCGGCTAGTCGAGCGTCTGCAGGAGCGGCCTCCGCTCCTGCAGTTTCGGGCCCTCAAAGTGCTGTGAGGACAGACTCGGCCTTGCTGACTTCGAACTGACCGGGTTCCTCGACGGCCACGTGCGTTGCGACGCCGTCGTCGACGACGATTGCGAAGCGCTGTCCGCGCATACCCATGCCGAAGCCCGTGCCGTCCATTTCGAGTCCCAGCGCGCGAGCATAGTCGCCATTGCCGTCCGCCAGCATCATGACGTCGTCTCCGACGCCACGATCCTTGCCCCAGGCGTCCATGACGAAAACATCGTTGACGGCCATGCAGGCAATCGTATCGACGCCCCTGGCCTTGAGTTCCGTGGCATGGTCAACGAAGCCCGGCAGGTGATTCATCGAGCATGTCGGAGTAAACGCGCCCGGCACCGACACGAGGACCACTTTTTTCCCGGCAAACAAATCATTGCTCGATATGGCGCCGGGTCCGGAATCGGTCATTACGCCAAAGGCACCATCCGGCATTCTCTCGCCTGCAGATATCGACATCGACAATTACTCCTGTTTTGGTATTGAGATTAGGGGGGCAATTCGCAATGATCTTGCGCCCGGATTAATTCTAGCAGGAAGAGCATAACGATGGACTTCGCACTAACCGAAGAGCAGCAGATGATTCAGGACACCGCGCGTGAGTTTGCCCAGAACGAGATTGTGCCGGTCGCGGCAGAATTCGACCTGAGTGGCGAATTTCCCGCGGAAACCATTCGCCAGGCCGGCGAGCTGGGTTTCATGGGAATCGAGATCCCCGAGGAATACGGCGGCTCGGGGCTCGACTCGATTTGCTATGCCCTCCTGATGATAGAGATTTCGGCGGCCGACGCGGCGCATGGCACGATCGTGTCCGTGAATAACTCGCTTTTCGGGGTGCCGTTACTCGAGTTCGGCACAGAGGAGCAGAAGCAGAAGTTCCTGCGCCCGGTTGCTTCAGGCGAGGTTAATGGCGCCTACGCGCTCACAGAGCCGCAATCGGGGTCTGATGCGGCAACCATGCGGGCACGCGCGGTTCGCGCCGCTGATGGCTCCACCTACACGCTGAACGGCAAGAAGGCCTGGATCACTTCCGGTCCGGTTGCTCGATACATGGTGGTATTTACGCAGACCGAAGACAGCGACGGCAACGAACTGGGCATCACCGCCTTTGTCATTGACACCGAGGAACCCGGCTTCGTCCAGGGCAAGACCGAACCCAAGCTTGGCATACGGGCGTCGGCGACTTGCGAGATCGAACTCGAGGACTATGTCTGCCCTGTCGAGAATCGCATTGGCGAGGAAGGCCAGGGATTCAAGATCGCGCTCACGGTACTTGACGCCGGTCGCGTCGGCGTGGCCGCGCAGGCCGTCGGTATCGCCCAGGCTGCGTACGAGGCGGCCGTCGAATACTCACGTGAACGCAAGGCGTTCGGCGCAGCAATCGGCAGCTTCCAGGCGATCCAGGGCAAGATAGCGGACATGAAGATGCGTATCGACGCAGCCCGCTTGCTCACCCTGCAGGCCGCCTGGGCGAAGCAGGCCGCGAAAACGTCGGGGGCCCGCAATACGCTCAATTCGAGCATCGCAAAGCTCTACGCCTCAGAGACGGCGATGTTCGTAACCCACCAGGCGCTGCAAATCCATGGTGGCATGGGCTACAGCAAGGAATTGCCGCTGGAACGCTATTTCCGCGACGCGAAGATCACCGAGATCTATGAGGGCACGAGCGAGATCCAGCGGATGGTCATCGGTCGCACAGAAACCGGCCTGCGATAAGCGGCAAGCGAGATATGCAGCCAGGCTGCCTGTGGTTTCAGTAGTCGTTTTCGGCTACGTGGACGACCAGTCCATCGAGTTTATCGGAAACTTCTATCTGACAGGTCAGGCGGCTGTTGGGCTTTCGCTCGAAAGCGGCATCGAGCATGCTGTCTTCCATGTCATCCATTGCGGGCAAATGTTCCAGCCAGGCGTCGTCGATGTAGCTGTGGCATGTGGCACAGGCGCATGCGCCCCCACACTCGGCGACGATCCCGTCAATGTTGTTGTTGATTGCGCCTTCCATGACCGAATAACCGTTCTCCACTTCGACTTCGTGGCGGTTTCCATCGTTCGTGATGTAGATGACCTTTGGCATTGCTGGTTTCCGGTGTATTCGAGGCGCGCAATTTTAGGGGCGTTGACCGTCTCCGGTCAACGCCCCTGTTTCTTCACCGGGTTACGGCAGGTATCAGACGCGTGCTGCGGCGGCTCGCTTGGCTGCCAGCTCCTCACGTTTCTTGCGAGCGGCTTCTTCGGCCAGGCGGATCTGCCGATTGCGCTCTAAATCAGCGTCAATAACCCGAATCCACTGGTCGGACGTACGGCGCGAACGCGCGGTCTTGCTTGCACTGCGAAATGCCGATTTTGCATCACCGTAGCGTTTCAGGTTGTAGAGGCACATGCCAAGGGAAATCTGCATGTTGTCGGGATTCTTCAGGCCGCCTTTGCGAATCGCGTTGTTGGCGGACTTGACGCACTCGGCGTAGTTGCTAATGTTGAGATAGGCATTGGCCAGCCGCTGGTCGAGTTCGCCGTGGGACGCCAGCCTGGCTGCCTCCTGCAAAGCAGGGATCGCTTTTCCGTCTTCCTGTGCGAGTGTCCAGGACTGTGAGAGCAGACGATAGTTCTTTTCGTTCTTCGGAACGATGCCAGCGTCCATCTTCTCCTGCAGCAGTTTTCCTGCCTTGTACGGGACCTCTGCCTGCAGGTAGAGCTGCGCCATGGTCACGAACTCGGTGTCCTTTTCGAGCATGCCCTGCGTGTGCGCAGCATCGTAAGCGTAGATGAGTTTTTCATCCTCGCCCAGCTCGGTGAAAGCGCCCGCGAGCGATTTCCAATAGCGTGCCTTCGGCCAGTTTTGCAGCAGTGTCTTCTGGATATCACGTACCTTGCGATAGTCTTCCTGCTGGAAGTAGGCGAAATTGAGCAGGTTGTACCAGTCCTCTTTGACGGGTTTGTTGCGCTTTCTGGCGACATCCATCGCATCTTCGATGGGCTTGACCATCTCTGCGAAGCGATTCAGGTTATAGAGGACCTGGGCTTTCAGTATGAACGGTTCAGGGGCAGGATTGGTCTCCATCGTGAACCACTTGTTGAGCGTAGTCAGCGCTTTCGCGTAGTTCTCCTCCATCGTTAGCAGCTGCGACAGCGTATACGTCGTCTGCTTCGCCATCTGCTCTTCGAGCGTCGGAATGGCCACCATGCGTTCATAGGTGCGAATCGCGTTGGGGATGTCGTCCATGTTGTAGTACACGAAGCCAATGTAGTTGAGCACATTGGCCTGCTCGTACTCGGTCAGTTTATCGGGGTTGTAGAGGTTGTTGAGCAATTTCAGGGCGCCCTGGTAGTTTTTCTCATCGACCATCTCCTGGGCTTTCTGAATGCGCTCGTAGACTTCCTTGCTGACTGCCTGCGCCTGCTTGGTCTTGGTCTTGGCCCGATCTTCCTCGGTCGCCTTCTTCTGTTGGGCTGACGCGTTACCGAAAGCCAGGACGCCGACGATGACGGCGAGGCACAATTTCAATGTTGTTCCGCGTTTCATTTTCATGTCAAAAGAAATCCTCGTGGATTATTCCCGCCTGCCCTCTGCTCAGTCTTCCAGCTGGAATGAGATGCGCGTCTTAACGCCCGGCACTTCGACCGGAACCCCATCGACGACCCTCGGTTTATACTTGAACTTCAGTACAGCGCGCAGGGCCGCTCGTTCGAACAGGCTGCTCGTCGATTGCAGGACTAAGGGGTCTTTCACGGTACCCGCTGTCGTCACGGTGAAACTCAGATCGACGAAGCCCTCCAGGCCGCGCGACAAAGCGCGCGCCGGATAAACGGGCGCCACGCGCACGATCGGCAAATAGTCGCCCTCAGCGATATTCATGCCACCGGGACCACCGATATCCGTGCTCGCCGTCACGGTGGGTGGGGCCACACTGATCGTCGGCGCGTCCGGATTCACGTTATCCATCTCCTGAGGTGGAGTCTCAGGCGGCGTCTCGGGCGGCTTGGGCGG
>Ga0209456_10000452_pt1 | contig 22388 bp, 22 predicted proteins | sample COG_11_FD_184755 | JGI IMG/M metagenome (GOLD analysis project Ga0209456, IMG submission 184755) | Pelagic marine sediment microbial communities from the LTER site Helgoland, North Sea, for post-phytoplankton bloom and carbon turnover... | ecosystem: Environmental > Aquatic > Marine > Neritic...
CCCACATGAAGGTCAATGAACCAGATGTCTCGCGCAATGCGCCGGTTAATTCATCAATGTCGTCATACTCCGGCGGGCGCTGATCGCCCAAACGGAAAACACGTGACAGCAATTGACGTTTGTATTCGCGCTCGGACATGAATACGACTTGCTGCAGAAAAACGTTCATGGCGAGCGGGTCTGTCAAATTTAGCAGTGGTTTGATGCGAACACCGCTCCTGGTCACAGGTATGCCAAGAAATACCTTGCGCAATTCTGCGTGGCTGAACGTGCCCGCCTCGGATTGTTCGCCTGCGACAAGCAGCAAACTACGTTCTGGTGCTTGTGCCAGGCAAATCGGGCACAGCGCGAACAGACAGATCAACAGAGCTGTGATCTTGACGATTCTCACTTGAGTTAGAACACTGCAGCCCATTGCAGCGTCAACTCCCGGTAGCGATCCTCCCGTGCGTGGACGTTTGAGATCTCGAGCGTCAGAGCGTGTCGCTCCCATACGTTGAGCCGCACGGCCCCTAGAATCCTGTCTTCAACGTAATCCGAAAAAAGCGCCAGGTAGGCATCATTATCATCGCCAGACCCGGTCTCGGCGCGCCCGACAATTGTCCACCTGTCATCGAGCCTTCGTTCCACCTGCAAATAGGCGAAAACGAACTCTTCGGAATCGGTAACATCGCCCCGGTCAAGCCGGTTGCGTACATAAAATGCAGAGCCAATCACACGCCACGGGTCTGATTCCCAGTTCCCGTACCCTCCGGCAATTGTCTGGCGTATCTCGTCGTAGCCCCTGTCCTCTGCCGGAATTTCGGTGTAGTTCGCGAACAGTCCAAACTGAGTCGGCCCGTAAACGTCAGGTTGGCGAAAAAGGTTCAGCGCCAGCGCTAGTCCCTGTGACCCCGATGTTGGCTCCAGCACATCAAGTGGCTCGAGGCTATCGGAAAGCTCCGGCCCTAATGCAATCGCGAACGCATAGCCAAGCCCGTGGCCGTTATTTTCCTTGATGCCTTCAATCAGCAGACCGGTCAAATGCATCGGCAATACGCCGTCATCATCCTCGTATTCGACAATCGCCGGTCGGGAAGCGCTGTTCTGCAGGTATGCGCCATGATGAAACTGTGTGTTCCAGTAGCCAATTGGGTTATGGAAGCGTCCGAGCCACACTTTTCCATCGCCAAACCTCATTCCAACCTGCAATCGTTCCAATTCTTGCTCGTCCTTCGCGATGAGCGCTTCACCGAGAAAAACGAAGTTCCCGTTCTCGGCTGCGCCGAAGATGTTCAGACCATAGTCATTGTCGTTACTATCGCGTATTGAATCCGCGGACAGCCCGGAGAGGTGGTTGGCTTCAACGAAGGGGAACAGCAGCAGATCGGACTCGAAGTCCGCATAGCCGGCCGGCGAGTAAATTGTCGCAGCAAAAGTTGTTGCCACAAGGAGTCGCCGCAGTTGGTCGTTCATGCACTTCACTTTGCTTATTCAATCATCCTGATGAAGACAGCTCGTGCGCCAACAGGCTTTTGTAACTGGCTGGCGAATACTACACAATTGTACTATGTTGATTGCGCCCTTTACGAATACCGGCCACCAGTATGACTGAGACTCCAAAGATCCTCATTGTTGATGACGACGCTCGGATCTGCCGGACCTTGCGCTCGTATCTAAAACGCGAGGGCTATAGCGTAAAGATCGCTGCGGACGGTGAAGAAATGTGGCGTGAGATCGACGCTTTCGATCCGGATCTTGTTTTACTCGATGTGGTGCTGCCGGGTACTGACGGCGTCACGCTGGCGAGAGAACTGCGTAAGACCTCGGAACTAGGAATCATCATGTTGACGGGAAGGAACGATCCCGTCGATCAGATCATCGGCCTGGAGATGGGAGCGGACGATTATGTAACGAAGCCCTTCGACGAGCGTCAGCTGCTGGCCAGGATAAGGAGCCTGCTTCGCAGGCGCCCGGCCCCCGCCAGAGGGGCGCAGGGCGAAGACACTGAGAGCAGCAAGAATTTTACCTTCGAGGGTTTCAAGCTGGACATATTCCGCCACGAGTTGCTATCTCCGTCTGGCGAGCGCGTCGATTTGACCTCTCATGAATTTCGGCTTCTCGAGACCTTCGTCCGTAATTCTGGTGGCGTTCTCAGCCGGGACCAGATAATGCGCCATCTTTATGATCGCGACTGGTCGCATAATGATCGCAGTGTCGACGTGCTCGTCGGCAAACTCCGCAAGAAGATCGAAGAAGACCCGTCGCGGCCGAAGCTGATTCTGACCATCCGAAGCTTCGGGTACAAATTTGCGGCCCGGGTGTCCACCGCCTGAGTGAATCGCCTGCCGGCTTTACAAATCTTTACAAAAGAATATCGGGTCTTAACCGTTTCGGGCTACGGCGTTTACTCTAACGCGATAAGGTTCAAAGCGCCGCTGGATAGTGGCGTCGGGCCAAGCGGCGTTCGTCGCGAGGCAAAAAAGATGACAAATTACATCCACTGTTTTGGAGGTCGATTTAGTCGAGATATCGAAGATGCGAATTAACAAGAGATATTCGTTGCTGGCTGTGTTGTTGTTGCTGATCGCATCCGCGTCATTCTCCGAGTACGGGGACGTGGTACTGGACCGGTACAAGGACACCATGGCGGAAGTCGGGCTTCAACCGGTCGTGTTTCCGCACTGGACGCATCGTATACAGTTCAAGTGCAAGACCTGCCATGAAAGTATTTTTCCCATGGAACAGGGCGCTAGTGACATCACGATGTCGGCAATAATCGATGGGCAGTATTGCGGCCAATGTCACAATGGGAAAATCGCCTGGGATCCCCTGTATTGCGATCGGTGCCACTCATTGCCGAAAACAGAAGTCGGGCACCAGTAAATGCCTTTTCACAGACGAGACTACGGTAGTCGAATGCGAGCCAGGTTACGTGTTGCCGTGTTGCTGGTGGCCGCGTCGCCCTGGGTGCTCATCCTGCCTGCATTGACGGGTGCGTGGGCACAAGAGACACAAGAAAGTGAAGTTGCGCAAGCGGGATCTTCGCAGCAGGCGGCTGCGCCATCGAATTCTGAGCTGGAGAGCGCCGCCGAAACTGAAAGCGATACAGAGTATGTCGGCGAAATGTATCAAATCGGGCTCGGCTGGCATCCAGCGGCTCTGGATAAGCTTCCTACGGACAAGTTTGGTCTCGTTGACTGGGTGGCGGCACTGGACCAGGGGCTGATAAATCCCAGGGGAAGCATCGATCCGGACGCTCCCGAGGCAATGCCATTCGATATGAATATTGTTATGCCATCGAAAACCGGCATGATTGCCGGCGCCTATTTTCCGCATAAGACGCACACAACCTGGATGTCGTGCGACAGTTGTCACACCAAGATATTTATACCACTCGCCGGTTCTAACGATCTGACCATGTCGACGATTACCAGCGGGCAGGCATGCGGCGTGTGCCATGGCAAAGTGGCGTTTCCACTAAATGACTGCAAGCGGTGCCATATTTCGACTGCGGATACGGACGGCAGCGCCGCCGCCAATTAGCAGCCAGGCAGATTTCATCAGGCGAACCATGCGTAATTCAGTGAAGCGAACTTTCGTGTCGATTACCGCAGTGTTTGCTGTATGTGGCGCGTTGGCGGATGGTGAGATGAAACAGATACCGGCAGTGGATGAAGAGGCTGCGGGGCACTATGAGGCCGAGGCGGAGTTACTGAAAGAGCTCCACTATTCTCATGAGGATTTTGTTCGGATATATGGTTCGTTGCCGAAGGATGAAGATGGAAAAGTCGATTGGGAGCGCGCGGTACAGGATGAATTAATTAATCCCGTGGCCTCGATCAATGGCGACAATACTGAAGAGAGGATCATGGACCTGAGGGTAGTGGTGAAGTTCGATGACATGCTGATCAAGGACGTCGTCTTCTCCCACAAGGTCCATACGTATTGGCTGAGCTGCGAATCATGTCATCCGAGGGTTTTTGAACCGAAAGTCGGAGCCAACCCGATGAGTATGCAGGATATACGCGACGGTAAGTACTGCGGCCTTTGCCACGGAGTAGTCGCGTTTCCCACAAACGTTATTGATGCGCCGAATTTCCGCGCCAACTGTCTGCGCTGCCATCGTGCGCGAAGAGGATAAGCAATTATGCGTAATTACGTTTTCCCCCTTGTGATGATCGCACTGATCTGCCTGTCTCCCGGTCCGTCGGCAGAGGCGAGGGATATCGATAAATCAGACACTCAGGCAGTCATCGAGCGGGCTCATCATCTGAAGGACCTGCTGGACAGGCTGCTCTCCGAGTCGAATCACAGCAGCATACAAGAGACCCTGCACAATGGCGGTGGCTCTGGCGATCCGCAGCTGGAGGAGGCACTGCGACTGAAGTCGAGCGGCGAGCAGCTCCTTGAGGAAGAGGAGTACATGAAAGCCGCCGTGACGTTGCAGGCAGCGCTAGACAAGGTCTTCGAGGCGGTGCGCGCGGAGAATAACGTTGCCGAGAGTGCGGACGCGTCGAGCGCGCGGCTAACCGAGGCGATTGCCGCCAACGACACGTTTATTTCCGCAGCCACGCGCGTTGTCAACGGTGAGCCAGACGGAGAAGCAGTTGAGCTCCTCAAATCGGCGCGGGAGGCGCGCGCGAAAGCCGACGCCAGTGCTGATTCAGGCAATACGGAGACGGCGCTGACGGAACTCGAGATTTCAACCCAACTCGCTCAGCAGGCCATAATGGTGGTACGTAATGGGAAGGTCATCGAAAGAAGGCCGTAGCGTAATTGGACGGCATGGGGCGGACGACGAACGGAGGCATAAACGATGATGAGTATAGGCAGCAGGCGTTACCTGATCATTGCTGTGGGCGTGGTGCTTGGGGCGGTCGGCCTGGCCAGGTCAATGACGCCGGGAGTAGCACAGGACGAGCTGGTACCGACCGCCGAAGGTAGCGACGAGATCGTCGAGGGCACCGTGACGGAGATTGTGAATGTGCCCGGTTATACCTACGTACAGGTAGAGACCGTTGACGGCAGTGTCTGGGTCGCATCGCCCGGCGTTGTGGTCGAGGAAGGCGACACGGTGGCATTCTCCACCAGCATGCCGATGCAAGATTTCTACAGCAAGACCCTGGATCGCGAGTTCTCCGTTCTGTATTTCGTCGATCGTTTCGTGTCCGAAGGGGCAATCACTCCGATTGATCGCGAGGCAGCGGCAGCGCACGGGCGCATGGTGGAAAACGCCGCAGCGAGGCCCGTAGAAGGAATTACCAGGGCAGATCCGGGCCATACGATTGCGGAAATCTACGCCAGCACAGACGAACTGCAGGGACGCGAGGTTCGCGTTCGCGGTCAGGTGGTCAAGTTTACGCCCAGCGTCCTGGGCACGAACTGGGTCAGGATCAGGGATAGTAGCGCGGCCAACGACCTGGTCGTTCCCACCGATGAGGTGTGCGCAATAAATGACATCGTTCTCGCGGAAGGAAGAATCGAGCTGAACAAGGATCTGGGCCAGGGATTCGTCATTCCCGTCGTACTCGAAGAGGCCACCATTACGATCGAGTAATCTGGCCGCCAGGCGACAATTGCCGGGCCTAACTAGCCCGGTAAGGCAACTACTCCGATGTGCCCTCGACCTGCCATTGTGCAGTCAGTTCCTTCGCCGCCTTCACTTCGGATTCCTCCATCACCGACTCCAGAACGGTCAGGTATCGTCCAGCTGACGGGTCGTCAGCGCGGGCTGCGATGCTGAACCACTTGTAGGATTGAACGAGGTCTTTGCTGACACCCTGACCCTGGAAGTACATCGAGCCCAGTTGGTTCTGGGCGCCGGTAATGCCTTGGTTTGCTGCTGCCGTTATCAGGTTGAGCGCTTTGTCATAGTCCCGATCAAGCGCGATGCCAAAAAGATAGCGTCGGCCGACTGCATACTGTGCCTCTGCAAAGCCTTGCTCAGCCGCTTTGATCTGCCACTCGATGCCCAACGCTTCATCCTGCGCGACGCCCCTGCCCAGAACGTACATTCGGCCAAGCTGAAATTGCGCTCGGGCGAAGTCGTCCTGTGCGGCCTTCGAATACCAGTCAATCGCGCGTCGAAGGTCCTTCTTCTTGTCGCCTTTGTTGTCGTAGTGCTGACCCAGTTCGAACTGGGCGGCCGGATCACCCGCTTCGGCACGGGCTCGAATATCGGAGAGGTCGTCAGCCCATGCATGAGCCCAGGTGAATGCAACGAGTATTACTGCAGAAAATAAGGATCGCATGCCGCAATTTAGGATTGGCCCGGGATCGAAAATACTAGTTGCCGGCGGATAACGATGTCCAGTCGAATCCGGCGCTTTTACATTTCTTTACATACCGTTACCAAGAATCATCCACCGGTGATACGGCGCATACATCGGCTCGATAACGTAACAATCAATGGAATAGGGCACTAACCCGATTCCGACCTGCAACCTGTCGGAGGTAAACTAAAATGAGTACGCTAATATCGGCCCGGTGGAATCGCTTTGTTTCGGTCCCCTTATCATTGATCATGATAGCGGCGGGTCTGCTGTTTTCGGGTGTCGCGTCGGCCCAGGCAATTATGACCGGAACCGCTCACGACTTCAGCGATGACGGCTTCACAAACGAAATCTGCGTGGTTTGCCATACCCCGCATAACGCGCTTTCCGAAACCGAAGGCGGCGCCGGGCCCGGAGAGTTGGGCCCCCTGTGGAACAGGACGCTGACCCAGGTATCAGACTACACGTTGTATACGGAGTTCACGCGTGTCGGCAGCGACATAGATGCTACAGGTTTCGGCCAGCCCACTGGCGTGTCCAAGCTGTGTCTCTCATGCCATGACGGCACGATCGCCATCGACTCCTTCGGGCGTAACCCGGACAACTCGGTCAACGTAGGTGGAACAACCTTCGTCGGCGACATAAACGCGAATGCCAACATCGGTGAAGGTTCCGGTATCACGGGCGACCTTAGTAACGATCACCCGGTTGCCTTTACGTTTCCGACCCAGGTCCAGGATCCCGAAATCCAGGCATTTGCGGCGGGTCTAGTCAACAGCACGCTGCCGCTGTTCGGCCCGGGTGAAGATCAGATGGAATGCGCGACCTGCCACGACGTCCATGCTACTGGCACATTCGGCCCGCTGCTCAGGGTTAATAACGCGAACAGTAACCTCTGCGTTACCTGCCATATCAAGTAGCAGATTACTCGTCCGGGCTTGGTCTGCCTCCTCCCAACGTGAGACCAAGCCAGGTTGCAGCACCCCCACCCGCCAGGGCGGGGGTGCATCCTTGCGTTAAACGAGTGTATAACTGCCGGGCGGTAGTCACGCGGGATTGAGGACGATGACATTGAGAGTACTGACATGCGACATCTGACATGCAGAAGATCGGATCTGAGGTACTATCTCGCCGCATGCGTGTGCATCGTCTTGTGGTCGCTATCGGTAAATGCCCAGGATTCTACGGGCGGCAATAATCTGGCCGAAACTCTCTTCTACCCGCCTTTACCGGATGCGCCGCGCATCCAGTACCTGACAAGTTATTCCGTTGCGGCCGACGTCAGGGAGAAAGAAAAGAAAAAGGGCGGGTGGTTAAGTAGTTTCGTACTTGGCGAGGAAGACCCCAGGGACACCGAGGGACCGAACAAGCCCTACGGTGTCGCGTTGAGAGATGGGCGGCTGTACGTCGTCGATACCCGCGGATCCGGCTACGCCGTGTTCGACGTCGCCGGGAAGGACTACCGCTTCAAGTCGGGTTCCGGGGCCTCTTCCATGCCGAAGCCTATCAACATTGCGATCGATGATGATGGCAGGAAGTACGTAGCCGACACCGGGAGAAACCAGGTTCTCGTTTTCGACGGTAATGACGAATTCGTACAAGCTTTTGGCAGTAGGGGACAATTCAGGCCGACGGACATGCTTGTCGATGGTGACAAGCTGTACGTGGTCGATATTCAGGGGCACCGTATTGTAGTGCTCGACAAGAATACCGGCGAGGAGCTGTTTGCATTCGGTTCGCCCGGAGGCGAGGACAACAACCTGTTCCAGCCGACTAACATTGCCATGGGTCCGAACAGGCACCTGTATGTAACTGATACTGGCAACTTCCGTGTGCAGGAGTTCACTCAGGACGGCCAGTTCGTGAAAACCTATGGCGCCGGCGTTGGCAGAGCTCCCGGCAACTTTGCCCGGCCCAAGGGAGTGGCTGTGGATCGCGAGGGCAGGGTCTACGTTGTCGACGCTGCGTATGAACGAGTCCAGGTATTCGACGATCAGGGCAGGTTGCTGATGTTCTTCGGTGAGCCCGGCGCGACGCACGTGAGTGGGCTGGACTTGCCGACCGCCATCGCTATTGATTACGCCAGTGTGACGTATTTTCAGCAATATGCTCATCCGGATTTTGAGATCGAATTTGTCATCGCGGTGGCCAATCAGTTTGGATTCAGCAAGGTCAACGTGTTCGGATTTGGCCGGCACAAGTCGATGAACTATGACGAGCAATAGGGACAGCAAGGGCAAGGGACGCGCAGAATGCGATACGTCATTCTTACCTGCACTGCACTCGTTCTGTTGCTACTGCTGTTTTCCACGGCGCTTGCACAGGAGGTAGCCGGCTTTCGTCTGACGGATGTCTCGGGCTTTCTTGAACTCACCTATCGCGACGACCAGGAAAACACCGAGTCGACGGGGGGCGAGACCGATGTCGACGATGTCCGGGAGCAGATCGAGTTCGGCATAACTACGAACAGCTATATTTTCCACCCCAAGCTGCTGCAGATGCGGATTGCGGGAAGCCTGTTGTCCGATCACCAGGATGTCTCGCGCCAACAAATATCGCCGGTGCTGGGCGGCACCGACGTACTTCGCAGCGAACGCGAAGAGCTGCTGTTCAATCTCGACGCCCGGTTGCAGTTCCTGAAGGATAAACCGTATCCGACTACCATCTCCTATCTGCGCGAAAACCCGGTCGTCAATACGGGCACGGAAGGGAGCTTCACGCAGGAAACCGAGCGACTGGGACTAAATTTCAGCCTTCTGGACGTCCTGCCGCTAAACGTGTTCGTCAACGCGTCCAAGAACTCGTCCCTCGGCGAATCCCTCGATCGCATCGTCGACCAAAGCATCGATCAGGTTGCCATCAAGGCGAAACAATCCTATTCAGGAGGGGACCGGATATCGCTGGACCTGGAAGCGACCGAGCAGGAGTCTCGCAACGGAGACAAGAGACGGCCGATACAAGAGACCCGTAGCCGCACAGAGCGGCTGCTGTTCATCACCAGCACCCGGTTAGGTAGTGAAGATCAGTTCACGATCGATCAGACTACGAACATCTTTCGCCGCGATGATCCGGACTCGACCGACGTCCGATTTGCGCCGCTGTTCAGCTGGGACCATACGTCTGCTCTCAGATCGCAATATCGCTACACGTTTAGCCGGTCCGACAGGAAGGATTCAGGCTTCGAGAACACGGCGGAGGCAATGAGCGCAATGCTACAGTATGCGCCCACCGAGGCCTTTACGGGTTTGATCCGTGGAAGTTTCGACCAGTCGGACGAAGCAGATCGACTTTCGCAGGATGCCTATGGCGTGCTGGGGCGAGCCACCATCAGGCGGGATACGGCGCTAGGCCGGCTAAACGTGTCCGCCGGGCTCGGTTACAGGCTTGAAGATCGGGATTCTGAAGATCCGAGCGTGCTGATCGAAGAAGAGCCAGTGACACTCGTTGGCACGACGCCAGTGCCACTATCGCGCGAATTCGTGATCGCCGAGACTGTCGTTGTTCGCAATGACACGCGCACCCAGATCTACATAGAAGGAATCGACTATCTCCTTAGCGTAGTCGGTTCGCGAACACGCATTGAACGCTTAATCAGCGGCAGTATCCTCGATGGCGAGACCGTTCTAGTCGATTACGAGGCGGAGACCGGGGGCACCTTCGAATACTCGGAGATCGACCAGGACTTCAGCGCCGATTTCAGATTTGGCAGGTATCACAATGTCTTCTTCCGTTACGATAACAAAAGGCAGATTCTCCAGTCCGGTTTCTCGACGCTGCCCTTCAATTCAGCGGAGGGCATCGAGTTCGGTCTCCGCGAGCAGATCCCGCTGCGATGGGCAGGTATTCAGCTCTCAGCGGAGGCCAGGTACCGCCGCCAGGACGAAGAAATCAATCCGTTCGACCAGAAGGTCCTGTCTGTGTCAGTACAGGCACCTTTGCCCAAAAGGCTGCGTCTCCAGGCTTCCGCGGCGCGTAATATCATAGAGAACGATCTGTCCGAAGAGGATGCGGATGTGATTGCTTTCACCACTAACCTGATCTGGCAAGCGCGGAGAAACCTCACGATCCAGTTGGAAGGCAGTCATGACGAGGACACGGGCGGCACGATCTTGCGCCGTAACACGCGATGGCGGATGACGGCTCAGTGGAGATACCGCAGGGTCTCACTGCGCATGGACGCACGTTACTACAAGCAGCGCCAGGGCGAACTCGATAGCGATAACTCTGAAATCTGGCTGCAAATAAGGCGGGAATTGTTTTGACTACCTGCTCGAAGCGATTCCTGAATGGCTTGCAGCTCGTGTGTCTCGGGCTCGTAATGGCAAGCTGCGTTTCGGCAGTCAAGGGGCCGGGTCAACGGGAGCATGTTGCGGAGCTGGTTTGGCCGCCGCCACCATCGGCGCAACGACTGACGTTTGTGACCTCGTTTTCGGGGGCAAAGGACCTTGGGATCAGGAAGCGTTTCCTGCAGCAGCTCCGAGCGCTGGTCGGCGGGCAGCGGCAGGAGCACCTCGAGAGGCCGATGGCGGTTGTCGAAAGCGCTGACAACAAGATCTTCGTTGCCGATCCCGGCGTGCGAGGAGTCCACCTGTTCGATCTGAATCGGAGCAAATATCGGTTGGTCCTGCGCGAAAATGATGAGCCGTTTCCGTCGCCCGTCGGTCTCGCCGCAGGCCCGGGCGGCGAGGTCTATGTGACGGATTCGCAGCTGGCCGGGCTCTACATCATCGAACCGGGTGACAGCAGGGCGAGGAAGATACCTCTCGATGCGATTCTGGCGCAGCCGACCGGCGTCGCGGTTGACGGACCCAGCGGGCGAATCTACCTGGTCGATACGGGCAGCCACGAAGTGAAGATTTTCGGTCGCGACGGGGCATTGCTCAGCCGAATTGGCGGGCGCGGCACCGAAGCGGGACAATTTAACTTCCCCACAATGATATGGATAAACGCTGCGGGCGAGATGCTCGTTTCCGATACCCTGAATTTCAGAACTCAGGTGTTTGACGCCGACGGCAATTTCCTGCGCCAGTTCGGCAGTGCGGGAGATCGGGCAGGCTATCAGCCGCAGTCCAAGGGGATTGCGACCGACAGTCACGGTCACGTCTACGTCGTCGACTCGATGCTGCACGCTGTGCAGATATTCGATTCGGACGGCAGCTTTCTTTACAGGCTCGGACTGCTTGGCGATGGGGCCGGGGAGTTCTGGCTGCCAACGGGCATTTTCATTGGCGAGCAGGACACCATTTATGTCGCCGATTCCTACAACGCCAGGATACAGGTCTTCCGTTATACAGGGAGCGGGATACCATGAGAGCGCCAGGTCTGACAGGCATTGCGCTGGTCGTGCTACTTGTGACGCCGGTTGGTGCCCAGGAGCAGGACTACGCCGGCCTCACGGATACGCGTCACGACCTGGCTTTGTACCTCCGGCCCGTATCGCCGGATCAGGGCGAAGACACGCGCTGTGTCTTTTGCCATGCTCCGCGTAGCCAGTCGCCGTCGCTGGGAGCCTGGAACGAGGACCAGCCCGATCACCTGTTCGATTATCCGTATGATCGGCCTGCAGCCGCACTGCCCGCCGGGAAACCCGACGGCTCGTCGCTGGCTTGCCTGGGCTGCCATGATGGAACGATTGCGCTCGCTGATATTGCGAGCAGGGCGCAGCCCGCGATGGCGGTGTCGGGCGCAGCGCCAGCAACCGTGTCGCACGGACATCCGGTATCGGTATTGTATGAACCGGCCAGCGCATTGGACGGCAAGAACATGGCGAGTCGGGATGATTTGCCGCAACGTGTCAGGCTGGACAAAAACGGTAAGGTGCAGTGTACGTCCTGCCATGATCCTCATGACGGCACGTACGCGAACTTCCTTGTGATGGAGGACGGCAATACCGCACTTTGTGTCAGCTGTCACCGCAAGCCCGGCTGGTCGTCCTCCTCGCACAACACCGCGTCGGCGACGTGGAACCATCGCGCGCAGGACCCGTGGCCGTACACCGATTCTCTGGGCACGGTCGCGGAGTATGGTTGCGCCAATTGTCATACGCCACACACGGCCGGCGACGGGCGCTATTTGCTCAACTTCAGCCACGAGGAAGACAACTGCCTCGCGTGCCACAATGGTAATGTGGCTGAGACCGACATTCGTTCAGAATTCAACAAGACTTCGCGTCATCCTGTCGAGTTGACGACAGCCGTTCACCGGTCTGACGAGCCGGTTGAGCTTGCTCCGTCGGACCGGCACGTCGAATGCGTCGATTGCCACGATCCGCATTCAAGCCCAGGCAAACAGAGCGTCCGCGAGTTCAACATCGCGGTTGGCATACCCGGGATCGACGTCAATGGCGCGGCGACGACCGAAATCGTAGCCGAGTACGAATTGTGCTTCCGGTGCCACGGCGACGGGCCCGGGAGGCGTGCGATGCCGACGCCGCGAGTGCACGACCAGAGCAATGTGCGGGTACAGTTCGACAGCGGCAATCCCTCGTTTCACCCAGTGCTTGCGCCCGGCAATAACCTCGACGTTCCATCCCTTATTGCCCCGTTGGCGGAAAACAGCACCATCCATTGCACCGACTGCCATTCGAGCGACTCGGATTCGAAGAGCGGGGGCCGCGGGCCAGACGGGCCGCACGGGTCCATATTCCGTTCATTGCTGAATCGAAACTACCAGACCCAGGACCGAACGCCCGAGAGCCCCAGCGCGTATGCGCTGTGTTATTCGTGCCACGATCGCACCAGCATCCTCAACGACGAGAGCTTTCCCGAGCACCGGTTGCACGTCAGTGACAACAACGTGCCATGCAGTGCCTGTCATGACCCGCACGGAATCAGCTTCACGCAGGGAAATCCGGACGCCAATTCGCACTTGATCAACTTCGACACTTCCATCGTGTTTCCAAGTGCAAGTGACGAGCTGCGATTTGAAGACCGCGGTAACCAATCGGGCGCTTGTTTCCTCGCGTGTCACAATAACAATCATGACGGAACGTCATACTGATGAGTGACATATGACCAGGGCCCTGACAATAATAGCGGTCTTCTTGCTTGCGGCTTGTGTGGGCACTGCGACGAATGACGTGCGATTGGCAGATCCGGATGTGGAGATCGTATGGCCGGGTCCGCCGCAACAGGCGCGCATACGGTATCTGTATTCGTTCAGTGAGCCAGCTCACATCGGCATCAAGTCCGGGATCATCAAACGCTTCGTACAGTTCATTGCCGGCAAGGAAAGACAAGGTATGGTGCGGCCATATGCTGTGGCCGTCGATGACGAACTGATTGCTGTCGCAGATCCGGGGCTAGGCCAGGTACACCTGTTCAGGTTGAAGGAGTCCAAATACAAGGTGATTCGTGACGCCGGCAATGAAGCTCTGGAATCGCCGATCGCAGTCAGCCTCGCGCCGAACGCGATTTACGTTGCCGACTCTGTGGCGGGCAAGATTTTCGTGTTCGATCGAGAGGGCGAGCACAGCCAATCCATAGCTGGCTTGCAGCGTCCCACGGGCATCGCATTCCATCCGGTGACTCAGCGCCTGTATGCAACGGATACCCTGGCTAACCAGATTGTCATCTTCGACGATGCCGGTGTGCGTGTGGGCGCATTCGGCACCAGGGGCGGGGCGATCGGCGAATTCAATTTCCCAACGTCCCTTGCATTAGCCGACAACTCCCTGCTCGTGAACGATACGCTGAACTATCGTATCCAGACGTTCACGCTTGACGGTACACCGGTGTCGTCATTTGGAGAGGTCGGGGACGGGTCAGGTCAGTTCGCCCTGTCGAAGGGCCTGGCCGTGGATGAGGAAGGGCATGTCTACGTCGCCGACGGGCTGTCCAACTACGTGCAGATTTTCGACAAAGAAGGTCGTTTCCTGTTGTCTTTTGGCGGAATGGGCGGAGAGGCTGGCCAGTTCAGGCTGCCGGGCGGTATCTACATATTCGGCAACACCATATTCGTTACCGATTCGCAGAATGGCCGGCTGCAGGTCTTCGAGTTTCTTGGGGGTGACGTGTCGTGAAGTGGACCCCGATTCTGACGGCACTGGCGCTGTTGCACTTCGCGAGCGCGGCGGCGGCGGATATTTCGTCGACACGGCACAACCTGTCGGCTTCCGGACCGGGATCTGTCACAACAGGGTCCATTAACGAGGTGTGTGTATTCTGTCATACGCCTCACCATTCCTCTCAAAGTGCACCGTTATGGAACAGGGAGCTGCCGTCCGGTGAGGTTTACCAGCTGTACGGCAGCAGCACCCTGGATTCGTCTCCCGAGAATCCGCAGCTACGTTCTGGCAATTTTTCCTTGCTCTGCCTGTCCTGCCACGATGGCACGATCGCCCTGGGAGACTTCATCAATCCGGCGCGGGAGGATCCTAGCTTTGCGTTCGGCCTAAATGACCGCGGGCGCCTCGGAACCAATCTGAGCGATGATCATCCGGTATCTCTGGTCTATGATGACAGCCTGGCGCTCAGCGATACGCGCTTGCACCTGCCCGGGATAAACGGTGCAGGCATCGCCCCTCTTCCGCTGCAGAACGGGGAATATCTCGAGTGCACGACCTGCCATGACGTGCATGACAATACCTTTCCGCCGTTTCTAAACAGGCAGTCGTCAAACGGTGATATCTGCCTGACCTGCCATGACCTGACGAGTTGGGGCTTTGCCACGTCGTCGCATGCGACGCAGGTCGGTAACCCGCCGGGAGTGCCGGGCCCGTGGGACGACCGCCGGCCTGAGTGGCGCGGTGCGACCGTCGCGGAGAACAGTTGCTTCAACTGTCACACGCCACACAGTGCGCCATCGCCCCAGCGGCTGCAAAAGGATGTCGAGGAGGCGACTTGCCTGGAGTGTCATGACGGTTCAGTGGCCAGCACCAATATCGCCGCCGAATTCAATAAGGTATCGAGACACCCGATCGCATTAACGACGGGCATCCACGACCCGAGCCCATCGGTGGAGTCAGCAGTGGTCCAGTCAAGGCATGTGGAGTGTGTGGACTGCCACAACCCCCACGCTGTCAGTTCGATCGACAGCGGCAATTTACCCGGACCGCTTAACGCGGTCAGGGGCGTCGACTCACTCGGTCTCAGCGAGGTGAATCCAATTACCGAGGTGTACCAGCTGTGTTTTCGTTGTCACGCCTACAGTCCCGGGAAAGCGGCGCCGCCGACGGCGCGCGTACATGAGCAAACCAATGTCGCGCTGGAGTTCGATACTGGCAATCCGTCGTTTCACCCCGTCTTGGGTCCAAGCGTCAATCCGAACGTGCCCAGCTTGCTGCTTCCGCCCGGTAGTATCATCACCTGCATTGATTGCCATAACAGCAACTCGTCCGGTACGGGCGGTGGTAGCGGTCCTGACGGGCCGCACGGTTCGACGTTCCCTAATTTGCTGGCGCGTCGCTACGTAACAGCGGACAATACCCGGGAAAGCCCGGCCGTATACGCCCTGTGTTTCGGCTGTCACGACTACGACAGTATTCTGCGAGACGAGAGTTTTGGGGAACATTCCCGGCACCTCGAGAACGGCGACGTCCCGTGCAACGCTTGCCATGATCCTCACGGTGTTTCATCGACCCAGGCGACGTCGAGCAACGGGTTTCCCAACAATACCCACCTGATCAACTTTGACACGAACATCGTTTCGCCAACGCTGGGTAACCCGGTACCGCTATATGAAGACCGGGGGACCTTCAGTGGGCAGTGCACGCTTGCCTGTCATGGTGAGCAGCACTGTCCTGGTGGTTCCTGCGATATCGATGCGCAGTATCCGTAAATTCCACTATGGGACTGTTGGAACCAGAAGCGTATATTCTCTTATAGGTGTATTCAGCGGATTTGTATAACGCGTAAGCCAGCACAAGAGGCGGCAGATGAAACGAATTATCATCGAGTCCCTGACTTATCCCCGGATGATGATGTTGTCGCATATGGATGCCGAAAGGTGCCCGCTTCACTTGCGCTTTGACCCCGGTTACGAAAAGTGTCGCGGCTGCGAACGCCTTCGCGAGTGCCAGTGGCTGGCCGACCACAACGAATTTCAGGCGCTCAGTGAGAAACCCGTTCAATATCTCTATGACGCGATGCTGTTTTGCATTGATTTCGTCGAGTCACGGTCCACCCTGGACGGGCACAACGTCGGTCGCTGCGCGTGCGAAGACTGTAGCTGGATTCGCGACGCCAGATACCTGAGCCACCAGGTCGGCGAACAACTGGCATCGCTGGACGCTCCTGTCGCTCCCCACCCGATTTCGTGCTGAAACGCGAGCAACGCTGGTCTATAAGTTTGAAAAGTGCCGCGGCAGTCGGCGCTCTGTTACTTGTCGCATGTGGTGAGCAACCCGACCATCTTCGCAAAGAAAGTGCCTAGACGCTGGATCGCGTCGATTCGTGCGATCTGCGGAGACTGTTTGGGAATTGCGTGGAATACACATTAAGCGAGCTCGACGATTATTATCGAAGAATCGTGGAACGTGCCTGCCCGAGCAACAGGCGGGGCGACTTGGTCGGCGTATACCGGATCAGCACCCGGTGCCCGGCGGAGAACAGGGTCGCTCGATGCGAAGACATGATCGAAGACCCTGCGGAGCGTTTTGAATACGACAAGCACTACTACCGTGGCATGGATGATGGATTTTCGTGGGAACCAGAAAATGTACCGTCGACTTGCGAGCACCTGTCCGGGCACTTTGTGCCCGAGTGAGGGCGTCGCGCAAGACTGATCGAGCGCTCGGAATGTGGGGGTCGTCTTGGGGGTTCGAATACAAGGCAGAAGCTTGTGCGGAAATGGCACAACATTTGTGACCAAAATTGACGCGTGCCCGACGAATATTGTGCATAGCGGGGTTAATCGTTGTTATCGATTCGGCTTTTCACTACAGTCGAAACCCATGAACGGCACGGCATTGAGCAGAATTCTCGACTGACACCGATTAACACCGCTGATCTGGGTTGCCCTTCGAAGGCAGGGGTGCGTTCGCAAGATGTCGCTATCTGACAGGCACGAGATTCTGTTTCTCTTCTTCCGTGAACAGCCGCGATTTGGTTACGAAACGCACGCCCAGCGGAATCTCCAGGGAGAAACTCGCACCGCGACCCTGTGTCACGTCAATCGTCAGGTGCGTGTCCTGCCAGTGCTGGAACTGGCTCCTGGAAATGTAGAAAGGGCAGTCATGAATCTCTCCAATCAAAATGTCACTGCCGCCAACTCGGAATTCGCCGTCCTGGAAGCACATGGGCGATGAACCATCGCAGCAACCGCCGCTTTGATGGAACATCAATGGACCATGTGCTTCCCGCAGTTCATCAATGACGCGTCGAGCCTCGTCCGTTACATCCACGCGTGCGTACATAATGTCCACCGGTTTGTAACGAATCTGATGCGACCACGGCCCGTCATGGATCAGAAGAACCCCATCGCATTCTTGTCGTAGGACGTCAGTATGTTCTTGGTGTGGCGGTAGTGATCGAGCATCATCTTGTGAGTCTCGCGACCAATGCCCGATTGCTTGTAGCCACCGAACGACGCGTGCGCAGGATACAAGTGATAGCAGTTTACCCACACGCGTCCCGCCTGAATGCCCGCGGCAAACTCGTGCACCTGGTGAATGTCCCGAGACCAGACGCCTGAGCCCAAGCCATAAAGCGTGTCGTTGGCAATTTCCATGGCCTCGGCCTCGTCCTTGAAGGTCGTGACGCTGACTACCGGGCCGAAAATTTCTTCCTGGAAAACACGCATTTTATTGTCGCCCAGAAAGACCGTTGGTTCGACGTAAAAACCGTCCGGGAATTCGGCGACTTCGGCGGGGTTGCCGCCAGCCAGCACCTTGGCACCTTCCTTGCGTCCGATGTCGAGGTAATTGAGGATTTTCTCGAACTGATCGTTCGATGCCTGTGCACCCATCATCGTCGAGCTTTCCAGCGGGCTGCCCATCTTGATGGCTGCAACGCGCTCCAGCGCGCGCTCCATGAACCTGTCGTAGATCGACTCTTCGATGAGCGCCCTTGACGGACAGGTGCACACCTCGCCCTGGTTCAATGCGAACATCACGAATCCCTCGATCGCCTTGTCGAAGAATTCGTCGTCCCTTGACGCGACGCTGTCGAAAAAGATGTTCGGCGATTTTCCGCCCAGTTCCAGGGTAACCGGAATAATGTTCTCGGAAGCGTACTGCATGATCAGTCGCCCCGTGGTGGTTTCCCCGGTAAACGCAATCTTTCCGATTCGCGGCGAACTCGCGAGCGGTTTGCCCGCTTCGGGACCGAATCCGTTGACGATATTGATGACGCCCGGCGGCAACAGATCGTGGATTAGCTCAGCGAGCACGAGAATCGACGCCGGGGTCTGTTCGGCCGGCTTTAACACCACGCAATTGCCGGCGGCCAGCGCCGGGGCCAATTTCCACGTGGCCATCAGTATCGGGAAGTTCCACGGAATGATCTGTCCGACGACGCCCAGCGGCTCGTGAACCTCCATCGTCACCGTGTTGGCATCGATGTCGCTAACCTCACCGGCTTCGGCGCGGATTACCGCTGCAAAATAACGGAAATGATCGATCGCGAGTGGGAGGTCGGCCGCCATCGTTTCGCGAATACTCTTGCCGTTATCCCAGGTTTCCACCTGCGCCAGCGTCTCCAGGTTTTTTTCGATGCGATCGGCAATCTTCATCAGGACCGCACTGCGTTCGGCAACCGAGGTTTTTCCCCAGGCCGGCGCGGCCTCGTGCGCCGCATCCAGCGCAAGTTCGATGTCCGCGGCATTCGATCGCGGGATCATGGTCATCGGTTGGCCGTTGACCGGCGATATATCCTCGAAATATTCGCCGTTCGTCGGCGCGATCCATTGGCCGCCAATGTAGTTTTCATATTTCTCTTTCAAGCCGTAGTCGGGCTGACTAATCGGTCGAACGCTGCTCATTTCTTTCTCCTTTACGAATGCCCCTGTGGTGACATCAAGTATAGCGGATTCGTCAATGGCCACCGGCAGGCGCGAGCGAAGGATTCCTTATACTCCATATATCAAAAAGGTACCGACTGGTGCCGATTAACAACGACTTAGACGTTAGACAGGTCTGGTTCTCCGAAGGCAGGGGTCACAGGTTCGCACCGACGAGCGTAGCGAGGACAGGCCGAAGGCCCATCCTGTCGGGCGCGCTGTTCTTCTAAACTCGTTCGTTTCTTATTTGCTCGTGCACGGAAAAGGGGACATTCTACTTTTTCTTAAAAAAAAAAGCAGAATGTCCTCGTCTAGACTTGCTTGCCGTCGAGTGCATCTTTCACCGGATTCGCGACGTTGTCATCCAGCAAGCGGAGACCAGCGTGAAAGTCGGAAACGAAAGCTTTACCTTGAGTCTTTGCCGACTCATATGCGAGCGTAATATCCGTAGGGCGACTTTCGAGAAGAACCTGAAATACTTGTTCAGCCTGGCTTAAATCCTTCCGGCCTTTCGCAGCGAATGCAGCCGGTCTCTTCTGGCTAATCGCACATTTGTGAATCGCGAATCGGCCCGGCGCGGGTACATTGACCATGATGCCGTGCTCGTACAGCAGCACCGCAGGCTGTAAGTCGTCCAATAAATAATCAAGATTCCGTAATGGCGACGCATAGGTTTCGAACTCTTCCAGATACACGGGCCTGGCTGTTTCTCGCCCTTTCATCGGAGCGAGTACGTCGACGATAAAATCTCTACCCCGAATCTTGAAGGAGGTCGAAGGTTGTTTGCGGTTCAACGCCGGAACCTCGAAGAAGCCCATGCCGCTATCCAGAATAGTCTGTCGGAGATTGATCGGAGTCCGGGGCCTGGGTAACGCAAGTTCGTAGTGGTTACCAGCTGCAAGGTCGATATCTTGTGTTCCGGCATCGCTGCTCCAGGCGACGCTCAGCATGTTTGCATAGGCTCTGAAAGCGATCGTGCCCACAAGTGCGGCGCCGGCAAGAAATACTCCGTTGCGTTCGAGCAGGGAGATGACTTTTCCTTCATCCCGCGTGACGGTAGCCATACCGCCTGCGATGAGCATGTTGACGAGTCTTTGCCGAAGTTCACGATCATCAGTGTTCGACTCCCAAAGCGCCTTTTCGTCTTCAATTTGGTCGAGTAGCTCGGTGGTTTCCTCGCCCAGGTAATGTTCTCTGCGCGTGCTGCCGACGCTGATATACAGGTACCAGTAACGCTTGTTGTTGATCATCTTGTATTTGAACGACAGATTGGAGCCGTCGGAAACGGGCTGCACGCAGTTTTGCATCAGTTCGCTGTATTGAACTGACAGACTATTAGGCAGGTAGCTGGTCTGTTTCATGAGGAAAGTATACCGCAAAAAATAAATATTGCGGTATAAACATACTGAATTGAAATATAAAGGAATAATTGTTAGTGGTGGCACCAACCGCGATCTTTTCCGCCGACATTTGGCTGATTTTATACCGCAATAAAAAGCCTTCGCGGTATACGACGTTTGAATCGTGTTCTCCGAAGGCAGGGGTCGTTCCGATAGACACGCCGTGCCGGCCGACTACGTCGGCGCATTGTGAGTACGGTTCGATCCGAGGAGCGTAGCGAGGACAGGCTGACCAACGAGAGGCCTATCCTGCCGGGGCCGCTCTCGCGCATCCCTGCGCTTCGCGGCACTCGTGCATCCTGCACGTCGCGCGCCACATACAAAAAAGGGACAGTTCACTAAATTCCGAGAATTAAGTGAACTGTCCCTTTTTTAGGCGTTGGCCTTCTGCGACTGATCGGAACTTCGCAACCGCGAATCTCTCTGCCACTCGTGGTTCAGTCCTTTGTATAGACTCACGCAGCACAATAGCAGGACGACCGTAACGCGCATCATCGACAGGCTGGAACGAGATGGCCTCGTCAAACGAGAAAAGACGAGCAAGGATAAGCGTGTGGTCAACGTCCGCCTGACCGACGCCGGAAGATCCAAGCTGGATGTCGCCCCCGAGCCGCTGCAGGCTGAATTCCTGCGCAAGTATCGTGAGCTTGAGGACTGGGAGCGGCATATGCTCAAGTCCTCTTTGTTACGCATCGCGGCCATGATGGACGCTGAACATCTTGACGCCGCCCCAATCCTGCAGACCGGCGCAATCGTCGAGACGCCGCCGGATAAGTAGACCGGTTAATTTCAGGTTGCAGCGATAAATCGACCAGGAAGAACCATGTCAAACGCGATTTTCGACGCCGGGAAAGCTGCTGAATATTACGACGATACGAATGTTTCGGCGTTTTACGAGCAATGCTGGGGAGGCGAAGACATACATATTGGTCTCTACGCCACTGGCAAGGAGACGGTTGCGGATGCGTCTGCGGCCATGACCCGGTATCTGCTCGAACGCGCTGGAATCGTCCCTGGTCTTCAGCTGCTCGATATAGCTTGCGGCTTCGGGGGAACGCTGCGAACGCTCGCAAGGCGAGGCTGCCAGGTAAAGGGCATCGATATCTCAGAGAAGTGCGTCGATCACGCTCGCGAAGGCAATGCGAAAGCAGGACTTGCTGATCGTATCGAAGTTGCCGTCGGAGACTTCCATCGCATCGATAGTGCGCCTGATACGTGGGATGCTGTTATCTGCCAGGAAGCGATCATCCATTCTCCTGATCGTCCAAGGGTGTTCGCCGAGGTTCACAGGATCCTGCGTACGGGTGGAGTATTTGCTTGTTCCGATATCCTCACTGGCCCGGAAGCGGACAACTCAAAGGTAGAAGCGGCGTTTGCCCGACTGGGAGCGAGCGCGGATGCGACGATTGGCACTTACAAGGCAATGGCCGAGGAGGCTGATCTTGAAGTCCTGTACGTTGAAGAGCGACTTAGCGACATCAGGATGCACTACGACAAGCTGGCGGATCACCTTGCGAAGCCAATCAGCGGCCTTGACGCAGAAGCTGTAGCGGCGATTGCGAAAAGCATCTCTCACTGGCAAGCTGCTCTGTCTGACGGCGATATAACGTGGGCTTGCTTCGTCGCGCGCAAGCCAGTCTGAGGACGAATAGGGGACATTCTGCTTTTTTGGAATAAAAGCAGAATGTCCCCTTTTTTCCCCAAGTAACTGCCTGTGTCACGCTGTAACAAAGTGATGCAGGCGCGCTCAAGCCCCGATTTCGGCCCTATACTCCTCCGCAATAGAAAGAGGTAACCG
>Ga0209456_10000454_pt1 | contig 22341 bp, 21 predicted proteins | sample COG_11_FD_184755 | JGI IMG/M metagenome (GOLD analysis project Ga0209456, IMG submission 184755) | Pelagic marine sediment microbial communities from the LTER site Helgoland, North Sea, for post-phytoplankton bloom and carbon turnover... | ecosystem: Environmental > Aquatic > Marine > Neritic...
TTAGATACTCCAAACTCTCGTATTTTACCTTCTTTTTGCAAATATAGAATTGCTTCCGCAATTATATCGGGTTGCATTAACGGGCTGGGTCTGTGCAGTAAAAAAAGGTCTAAATAATCAGTTTTAAGTTTGGACAGAGAGCGCTCTGCAGACCATACAATGTAATCTTTAGAATAATTATAATGTTTTACTATATTATCTCTAGCCTTGCAGACATATTGTATTCCACATTTAGTAATAAGTTGTAAGCTTTCCCTGGGGATTGAACTTTGAAAAAACGCCTTGCCAAACGCTACTTCATTATCATAACCTCCGTAAATATCGGCATGGTCGAAAGTCGTTATTCCATTTTCGACACAATGGCCAATAAGGTCAGTCATTTCGTCTTTTGTAAGATTCTTCCCCCAACTTCCCCATGTCATGGTTCCAGCAATAATTTTTGAATAAGATATCCGGTTTTTCATAAGTATGTGAAAATATAAAATAAATCCCTTAAATACTTCATAAAACTTAGGGTTCTAGCCATTTTTTAACCAATCATTAACAGCACTTATATAAATAAATTTTCAATTTGCGCCCTACTGTGATACCAACAAATTAAAAACCAAAAAATAAGAATTATTAATGGAGGAAAATACTACTATAGATATAAGTGCGGTTAATGAGAAGATTGCAAAGGAAAGTGCTTTTATAGACCTGCTTGTTTTGGAAATGAATAAAGCTATTGTAGGTCAAAAACATATGATAGAACGATTGCTGATCGGACTTTTGGGACAGGGCCATATTTTGTTAGAAGGAGTCCCCGGACTTGCAAAGACTCTTGCAATAACCACTCTGGCAAAGGCGGTTAAAGGTAGTTTTAGCAGAATTCAGTTTACTCCGGATCTTCTACCCGCAGATGTCGTGGGGACAATGATATATAATATGAAAGTGAATGATTTCTCAATAAAGAGAGGTCCTATTTTCGCCAATTTTGTCTTAGCTGATGAAATTAACCGTGCCCCTGCCAAAGTGCAGTCTGCACTTTTGGAAGCCATGCAGGAAAAACAAGTTACCATTGGTGATGAAACTTTTATACTTGATAAACCATTCCTGGTTATGGCTACTCAAAACCCGGTGGAACAGGAAGGAACGTATCCGCTCCCGGAGGCTCAGGTAGATCGTTTTATGCTAAAAACGGTTATTGATTATCCTAAGATGAATGAAGAACAACTTATTATAAGGCAAAATCTTCAGGGTATATTGCAGGAAGTTAAACCTGTTATATCACTTAAACAAATTCTTAGTGCTCAACAGGCAGTGCGAGAAGTCTATATGGATGAAAAAATTGAAAAATATATCCTCGATATAGTATTTGCCACAAGATATCCGGAAAAATATAATTTGGGAGATCTTAAACCACTCATAAGTTTTGGAGCATCGCCTCGTGGGAGTATTAATCTGGCAAGTGCTGCTAAATGTTATGCTTTTATAAAAAGACGTGGTTATGTAGTTCCGGAAGATGTGCGTGCCGTTGTGCATGACGTATTAAGGCATAGAATTGGAATTACCTATGAAGCGGAAGCAGAAAATATTACTTCAGAAGAAATAATCAACCGGATTGTTAACGAAATTGAAGTACCATAATAGTTCAACCTATGTAGTTCAATGCCGTAAAGGGCATTTGCTTATATAACTGAAAAGCTTGAACCCGAATGGATACCAAAGAGTTATTAAAAAAAGTTCGTAAGATTGAAATTAAGACCCGCCGTCTTTCAGATCACATATTTGGAGGGGAATACCATTCTACATTTAAGGGTCGTGGAATGACTTTTAGCGAGGTTCGCCAATATCAGTTTGGCGATGATGTAAGAAGTATTGATTGGAATGTAACGGCAAGATATAACGAACCTTTTGTAAAAGTATTTGAGGAGGAAAGGGAGCTAACCATGATGCTAATGGTAGATGTCAGTGGCTCTGAGCTTTTTGGTACAACGAATAGGTTTAAAAAGGATATTATTACGGAAATATCGGCAACTCTGGCGTTTTCTGCACTTCAAAATAACGATAAAGTTGGCCTACTTCTTTTTTCCGATGAAATTGAACTTTTTATACCCCCTAAAAAAGGAAATAGTCATGTCCTAAGAATAATAAGAGAATTACTGGAATTTTCTCCAAAAAGCAATAAGACTAATATTGCAGAAGCACTTAAATATTTAACGAACGTGATGAAGAAAAAAGCAATTGTATTTGTGCTTTCAGATTTTATGGCGACAGATTATAAACAAACACTAAAAATTACCGGGAAAAAACACGATGTTACCGGTATTCGTATTTATGACGAAAAAGAAGAGCATATTCCAAATTTAGGGGTAGTGCAAATGCTGGATTCGGAAACCGGTTCACTGAAACTTGTAAATACGCAATCAAAAAACGTTCGGAATGCTTACGGGGAATACTACAGAAATAGGGTAGACTATTTTAAGAATACTTTCAATAAATCGGGATGTGGTATTTTGGATTGCCGGGTGGATGAGAGTTATGTTAAAAAATTATTGGGTTATTTTAAGCGAAGAGGATAAATGAATAAGGTTGCAATGAAATTAAGACATATTATTAGTTCCTGGTCTGGACCGGTTCTCTTCTTATATCTTTTATTTTTTGGGAATTCTATAATTGCTCAGTTGCAACCCGTAATAAACTCAAAAGTAGACACTACGAATATTAAAATTGGTGAGCAAATTCATTTTACGGTTACTGTTGAGGTAGATTCAACTGTCCAAGTATTCTTTCCTGAAGGGCAAACCTTTTCGCCGCTCGAAACTGTTGAAGCTTTTAAAACAGATACAACCAGAAAAAAAGATAGGATAACACTACAAAAAATATACGCGCTTACACAATTTGATTCCGGGTCTTATGTGCTGCCTGCTCAGCGTATAGAAATTAATGGGGCTGGGTTTTTTACAGACTCACTTAAGGTTGATGTTGCCACGGTACCTGTAGATACGGTCAACCAAAAAATGTACGATATAAAACCTTTAATAAGCGTTCAAAAAAGTAATAGTGCCTTTTGGAAAATCCTTTTGATAGTTTTACTTATTGCGGGTATTGCCGGCGGTCTTATTTACTGGTTCATAATTCGAAAAAAACCATTGACAGAAGAGGAAAAGGTGGCATTGCTCCCGCCTTATGATAGGGCACTTTTGGAATTGAAACGATTAGAAAATTCAAAATATTTAATTCAGGATAAGTATAAAGTGTATTATTCAGAATTAACTGCAATAGTGCGATCCTATCTTGAAGAAGAGGTACATATTTCGGCGCTGGAAAGTACCACAAGTGAATTAATTCAAAAATTGGAATTACTGCAGGATGCAGGTGAATTAAGGCTACAGGATAATACAATTAAACAATTTGAAAAAATACTTCAAACAGCAGATCTTGTAAAATTTGCAAGGTCCAAACCACTTACAACAGTGGCCGAGCAGGACAGAAAAGCTATTGAGGAGATCGTTGTTAAAACAAAAGAAGCCCTGCCTGAACCTACTGAAGAAGATTTGTTGGAACAGGAAGAGTATCAGGAGGTTATTGCTCAGAAAAAACGGAAAAAGAAAATAATATCAATTGTGTCTGCTGCGGCAATTGTATTACTAGTCTCCCTTGGAGGGCTTATAACCTATTTAGGTCCTTCTTATGTTTGGGACACCATTACGGGTCATCCTACAAAAACACTTTTAGAAGGAGAATGGGTTTCCAGTTCTTACGGATATCCGCCAATTATTGTTGAAACTCCAGAAGTATTAGTAAGACAACAAGTTAAGCTCCCTCCGGATGCAAAGGCCAATATCAAAGAACTGCAGGCCTTTATGTACAGAAGTGAAAAAGGTTTACTCACTATTGGCACAACTTCGACCACATTAAATAAATCTGAAGAACCGGATTTTAATCAGGTTGTTGAACAAATATTGCAAAATTTTGAAGACCAGGGCGCAAAAAATATTATTACTAAGCAAGAAGAATTCGTGACCGTATCTGGTGTAAAAGGAATTAAAGTTTTTGGCCGGGGTAAATTTACATTACCTAACTCAAAAGAGTTAGTTAGCGGACAATACACAATTATTCTTTTTGGCGGAAATGGTTTTCAACAGCAGTTAATCTTATCATGGTTAGATAAAGATACTTACGCTGAAGAAATTGTAAATAGGATAATAGGTTCATTAGAAGTAAAAACAGAGGCATAAATGTTAGATAATATTGAATTTGCAAATCCTCAGCTTTTTTGGTTGCTTTTATTGCTCCCTCTCGCTTTAATATGGCATATATTCAAGCGCAAAGAGGAGACTGCCACCCTAAAAATTCCGAGTGTAGTTGGATTTACTGCTAATGACTTTTTGCCAAAATTAAAACCGGTATTATTTGTGTTCCGTTTGTTAGCATTGACAGCCATTATAGTGGCAATGGCTCGTCCTCAAACTGAGGATATTTCCACACGAACAAAAACTACTAAAGGCATTGATATAGTAATGGCGATAGATGTTTCTTCAAGTATGTTGGCAAGGGATTTAAAGCCAAATAGACTATCGGCGCTTAAAGAAGTGGCAGCAGACTTCATTCGACAAAGACCAAATGATAGAATTGGCTTAGTGGCCTATGCAGGCGAAAGCTATACTAAAACACCAATAACAAGTGACAAGTCTATTGTATTAAATGCGCTTAAAGAAATCACATATGGGCAATTGAATGATGGAACAGCCATAGGTATGGGATTGGCAACTTCGGTTAATAGGTTAAAAGAAAGCAAATCTATAAGTAAAGTAATTATTTTACTTACTGACGGAGTTAACAATTCAGGATTTATTGAACCTCAAACGGCCGCTGATCTAGCTGTTGAATTTGACATCAAGACTTATACTATTGGCCTGGGTACCAATGGAAATGCCCTCTCACCAGTTGCTTACAATGAGGATGGGTCCTATAGGTATGGGATGAGACAGGTTGAAATAGACGAGGAATTACTTAAAGCTATTGCCGATGCAACAGGTGGGCAATACTTTAGAGCAACAGATAATGATAAATTAGAGGCAATTTATGATGAAATTAATAAATTGGAGAAAACAGAAGTAGAAGAATTTAAGTATTATAAATATGAGGAGAGATTCAGACCATGGATTCTTTTGGCGGGGGCATTACTTATTGTTGAATGGTTCCTGAGAAATACCCTCTTCAGAAGTTTTATTTAAAATATGATCCAGTTAGACGAAAAAATATATTTCTATCTTTTATCCATTATTCCGGTAATGGTTGTCATCTACGCATTACTTCAAATTTGGAAAAAAAGGACACAAAAGAAATTTGCAACATCTGATTTGTTAAAAAGACTATCTCCAAATAAGTCTAATTTCAAATCAGTATTAAAATTAATTTTCCTGATATTAGGGCTTTCGTTTTTGGTTTTGGGCCTGGTAAACCCAAAAATTGGAACAAAATTGGAAACTGTAAAACGAGAAGGCGTTGATATTGTCTTTGCTATTGATGTCTCAAAAAGCATGTTGGCAGAGGATATAGCTCCAAACAGATTGGAGAAATCCAAACGCCTGGTTTCCGAAATTATTAATCAATTGGCAAGTGATCGAATAGGTATAATAGCATATGCCGGTCAGGCTTTTCCTCAGTTGCCAATAACAACAGATTACGGCGCCGCAAAAATGTTCCTCCAAAGCATGAATACAGATATGCTTTCATCACAAGGAACTGCTATAAATGAAGCCATTGAGTTGGCATCTACTTATTTTGATGATGAAGAACAAACTAACAGGGTTTTATTTATTGTTTCAGATGGCGAGGACCATTCAGAGGGTTCAACCATAGATGCTGTTGAATTGGCTGTTGAAGAAGGAATAAGAATTTTTACCATTGGCGTTGGAAAGTCAAAAGGCAGTCCAATTCCCATCAAAAGAAATGGTATAGTAGAAAGTTTAAAAAAAGATTCACAGGGTGAAGTAGTTATCACTAAACTAAATGAAGAGATCTTAGAAGAAATTGCAGACGAGGGTAATGGGGAATATATTAACGGATCAAATACAGAAGATGCTGTGGACTTCATTAAAGAACAATTGAACCAAATGGATAAAAAAGAATTTGAAGCCAAACAATTTGCGGAATATAAAGATCAATTTCAATGGTTCCTTGGAATTGGACTTTTGTTTCTATTTTTGGAGGTTTTCCTGCTAGACCGAAAAACCCAATGGCTTAAGAAAATGAATTTGTTTAACGAGAAGGAAATTCACTAAAATGAGAAAGATTGTTTTATTTACTTTTTTAATTAGCTCTATAGTTTTTCCGCAAGACGATTCTAAAGAGAAGGAAAAGGCACTTAAAGCCTCAACAGATATAACCTTTGAAGCAAATAAGGAATTAGCGGAGAACGATTTTATTGATGCGGAAGTGAACTACCGGCGAGCCATTTCCAAAAGTAATGAGAATACAGCGGCCCCTTATAATTTAGGAAATGCTTACTATAACGAAGAGAGTTTTTCGGAGGCTTTTGGCAGATTTAAGCAGGCAGGAGAATTAGCGTCAGAAAAACCTGTTAAGCATAAAGCATTTCATAATATGGGTAATGTATTTATGAAAAACAAAGAATATGCCAAAGCAGTGGAAGCTTATAAGGAAGCTCTGCGCAATAATCCATCAGATGAAGAAACCCGTTATAATCTGGCACTGGCTAAGGAGCTCCTAAAAAAAGATAAAAATAATCAGAACAAAGACGATAATAAAGAGAATCAGGATCAGGAGGAGAAAAAAGACAAAAACCAGGATCAACAAGACCAGGGGGATGATAAAGACGAAAACAAAGGTGATCCCAAAAACGAAGAAAAGGACAAGGAGAGTAATGACGGAGATAAAGGTGAGCAGGAAAAAGAAGAAAATAAAAAAGGGGATGGAGATGAAAAAAAAGAAGAAAAAAAGAAGCCTGAGCAGGGAGATCAACAACAGCAAAAACAACCCAGACCAAACCAATTGTCACAACAACAAATAAAGAATTTGCTTGAGGCAATGCAAAACGAGGAGAAAAAAGTCAAGGAAAAAATGGATGCCCAGAAAGTTAAAGGTGTCAAAACAAAAAATGAGAAAGATTGGTGATATTTAATAAAATTAAATATTATTTCATTTGCATATCTTTTCTATTACTGGCCAATAACCAGTTAATGGCACAAGATAAAGCAGCTATTACTTTTGAAGTAAAGCTAAGTAAACGCAAGTTGGGAATAAATGAGCGTTTGCGCGTAGATTTTGCCATGAATAAAGATGGAGACAATTTTACTCCTCCGGATTTTCAAGGTTTTCGAGTACTTATGGGGCCTTCTCAATCTATTAGTTCTTCATGGGTAAACGGTGTCAGAAGTTATTCAAAAACGTATTCTTATACCCTTGCACCAATTGCACAGGGTAAATTTGCCATTAAACAAGCAACGATTACCATAGACGGAAAGATATATAAATCCTTATCAAAAAATGTTGAGATTACCGCGGCAGTAGATAAACCAAATGATCAGATGTCAATTGATGATATTGCCGAAGATAATTTACATCTAGTAGCAGAAGTTTCCAAAACTTCGCCTTATCTCAACGAAGCTATCAGTGTTGTTTACAAATTATACGTAAGTCCTTCAATTAATGTTTCAAATTTTCGGCCTCTGGACAATCCTAAATACAATAATTTCTGGAGCCAGGATATGCCTTTTACCCGATACGATGTTCAAAATGGCACTTATGAGGGCAAGGCTTATCGTTACGTAGTTCTTAAAAGAGTGGTACTCTATCCTCAAAAGAATGGGCAATTGACCATTGAGCCACTTTCTTTAGATGTAACATTGGAAGTGCCTTCCAACAAACGTGATTTTTTTGGTGGCAGAATATATACTCAAACCAATAAAACAGTGTCTGCCGGAAAGCGTGTAATAAACGTAAAACCCTTACCCTCAGAAGGCAGACCCGCGGATTTTGGTGGTGCTGTTGGTAGTTTTGATTTTTTTGTTTCAACAAGCAAAACAACATTAAATGCTTCAGAGTCCTTACAAGCTACTATTACGGTAAAGGGAAAGGGTAATTTAAAACTGTTTCAATTGCCGGAACCTTCGCTTCCCGGAGCACTAGAAGTTTATGAACCCGAATTTAATGAAGAGGTAAGAACCACTCTATCCGGTATGCAAGGTAAGGTGAGCAATAATTATACGATTGTACCTTCATTCAGAGGTAAATACCCTATCCCTGGTATTTCATTCAGTTATTTTGATCCGGAATTAGGGAGGTACAAATCGGTAACTTCAGATGAAATTATGATCAATGTAATGGAAGGCCCATTAGGATCAGGAGCAATAGCCAGTAGTCCTTCTTCGATGAATAAGCAGGCGGTTATTAGTTCAAATGATCAATTTAATTTTATTAAACTTAAGCCAAACTTAACCCTTATTGGGACAAATTATTTTTTTGGTTCTACAAGATTTTATTTTTGGTTGTTATCTCCCTTTTTTCTGATCCCAATTGCAGTATTGTTTGGTAAAAGGCGAGAAGCCATTGCTAGTGATGTAGCCGGCAACAAAATAAAAAAGGCCAATAAACTGGCAAGGAAATATCTCTCTGAGGCCAAAAAGGCATTAGGAAAAAAGGACGCATTTTATATCGCACTTGAAAAAGCTTTACATAACTATCTGAAAGCAAAGCTAAAAATAGAGACCTCTGAGTTTAGCAAGGATAAAATAGCTTCTCTATTATCTAAAAAAGAAATAGACGAGACAACTATCCACGCTTTTGTAGATCTGCTTAAGAATTGTGAAATGGCTCGTTATAGCCCTTTTTCTGAGGTCCAAATGCAACAGGATTACAATAAAGCCAGTGAAACAATTTCATCAATAGACAAAAAACTTTAGACATGAAGAATTTAATCGTCTTATTATTGATGTTGCTTTCATTTACGGCAAATGCGCAAAATGAAGCTCTTTTTAACAGGGCAACAACATATTACAATGATGGTGAATATGAAAAAGCCTCTGAGAACTACTTTAAAATAATAGAGAACGGTGAGCATTCGGCAGCTGTTTACTACAATATCGGAAATTGCTACTACAAATTAAACCAGATTGCGCCCAGCATCTACTACTATGAAAAGGCTCTATTGCTTAAACCCAATGACTGGGAAATAAAAAATAATCTTGCATATGCACAAAACATGACCTTAGATGCTTTTGAGCCACTTCCGGAGACAAGCCTATCAAAGTTATACAAAAACATCATCGGAATGCTCTCTTTCGATCAATGGTCCTATGCCGCTGTTTTTTTTGTATTCCTATTTGTTGTGGCCTATATCTTATTTTATTACTTAAGATACTCTACCCATAAGCGAATAGCTTTTATCACTAGTATTACTTCTTTCTTTATTGCGGTTTTCTGTATAGTTTTGGCATTAATTCAATTCCAGGATTTTGAAGCAGACATACCAGCCATCGTTTTTTCTGAGGAGCTAATAGTTAAATCTGAACCTAATAATAGAAGCTCACAAGCATTCCTTTTACATGAAGGAACTAAAGTATATGTATTGGATGAATTAGATGATTGGAAAAAAATAGAACTGAAAGATGGGAAAACAGGCTGGGTGCCATCTGGCGAAATTAAATTGTTGAAGGATTTTTAATTTTTCTTTAACAATAATTCATTATAGTTCCATTTATATTTGCTTTTTAACCAATTTAAAAATGATAAAATCTTCCATTTTAACATCACTTATTTTCATATGGCTCTTCGCAGTATTTGCACCGCCTATTATTTCACTGGTAAGTAATGAAGAGGGCATTTTTATTTCTGTAAACTTAAATGAAGAAGAACAACAAGAACAGGGTAAGAAAGACGACAGTGAAGAAAAAACATTACTTGAATATGGGATAGCGCAAATACACATCTCTCCAAACGAAAGAAGATTTCTTTCAGATCAACTGGGGATAATTATTTCTTCTCATGCAATTGAAATTCCATTACCTCCACCGGAATTATTAATCAAACAAGCATAAATCCATTTAAAAATTAATTTCTAATCAACCTTTAATAATTTATTAAAGGAAATATACTTTTTAACTATGTTAAGATATTTGAAAAACGATATTCCGTCGAGTATTGTTGTATTTTTTGTTGCACTTCCATTGTGTTTAGGAATTGCATTGGCGAGCGGTGCGCCCTTATTTTCCGGGCTTATTGCTGGTATTGTAGGAGGCATTGTAGTAGGATCTCTTAGTGGTTCCCAGATTGGTGTGAGCGGGCCTGCAGCGGGTCTTGCGGCAATTGTTCTAACTGCAATTGGTGCCCTAGGAGGTTATGAGAACTTCTTGGTAGCTGTGGTTTTGGGCGGTGCAATTCAGATAATATTTGGTGTTCTTAAGGCCGGAATTATAGGCTATTATTTTCCATCTTCTGTGATTAAAGGAATGCTCACAGGTATTGGTATAATTATTATTCTTAAACAAATTCCTCACTTTTTTGGATACGATGCAGACCCGGAAGGTGATTTTGCATTTTTACAGATAGATGGAGAAAATACAATCTCTGAGATATTTAATACCCTGAATTTTATTAACCCAGGCGCTACCGTGGTAGCATTTCTTTCCCTTGGAATATTAGTTCTTTGGGATAAATTTCTTACCAAGAAGGCCAAAATTTTTCAACTAATTCAAGGACCCTTAGTAGCTGTATTTGTGGGGATACTATTTTATAATTTAACAAAAGATAGTTCCATGTGGTTCATCTCCTCAGATCATCTGGTTAGTGTACCCATCCCGGATACGTTTGAATCGTTTTTAGGTCAATTTAGTTTTCCAAATTTTCAGGTTATAGCTAGACCGGAAATATGGATCACAGCCTTTACCATTGCTTTGGTAGCAAGTCTTGAAACCCTTTTATGTGTTGAGGCTACAGACAAACTGGACCCTCGAAAAAGAGTTACTCCTACTAACAAAGAGCTTTTGGCTCAAGGGACCGGTAATATTATTTCAGGGCTTATCGGAGGCTTGCCAATTACCCAGGTAATAGTAAGGAGTTCTGCAAATATCCAGTCAGGAGGAAGAACAAAAATGTCTGCAATCATTCATGGTTTCTTTCTTTTAATCTCTGTTATTCTCATCCCCAGACTGTTGAACATGATACCTCTTTCAGTTCTGGCAGCCATTTTATTCATTGTTGGTTATAAGCTTGCTAAACCTGCCCTATTCAAAAAGATGTATGACTTAGGTTGGAAGCAGTTCATTCCGTTTACGGTTACTGTTTTAGGAATTATATTTACCGACTTGCTTATAGGCATTGGCCTTGGACTTGCTGTGGGAATTGTGGTAATTTTAATCAAGAGCTATCAAAATTCTCATTTTCTTCATATCGAGGATATAAGCAATGGCAAACATAGAATCAAAATAACGCTTGCAGAGGAAGTTACTTTCTTTAACAAGGGTGCCATTTTGAAGGAGTTGGATAGCCTACCGAGAGAAACATTTTTAGAACTAGACGTTCGAAAAACAAGATACCTTGATAATGATATCATTGAAATCTTGGATGACTTTGCATTTAAAGCAAAAGAAAGAAATATTGACATTCATTTAATCTCTGAAAGAGGTGTTGTCGAAAATCCAAATAGTTTTTTGGAGTTTTTTAGATTAAGACCGAAATCAGCATAAATCCTATATCATGAGAAAATATAAAATAACTGTACTAACAGACCTGGAGAGAGACGCAGGTGCAACCCTTAAAAGTGCGATTGGACTCGCAAAAATTATCGATGGTGAAATTGAAGTTTTTAGTGTTAAAAAGACTTCTGAAATTGTGCATAGCGAAAATCAATTATCCGCCATGAGATCTATTAACAGTGGGCATAACTCATTTCGCAAGAAAATGAAAAATTTAATTGCCCCCATATCAGAACAGTACGACATCCGAATTGATTCTTCTTTTTCAATTGGTAATATCAAAGGTGAAATTGGTCAATATATTGATACAAAAAAACCTGATATAATTGTCTTAGGTAAAAGGAGAGAAAAAGTGCTAAAATTCGTAGGGGATAGCATTATTCCTTTCGTTTTAAACAAATTCAAAGGAGTAATCTTGATTGCAAATAATAATAGTGTAATTGAGCCAAATAAAGAAATAGTCCTAGGTATGTTTAATAATTTGGGGGCAGATTTCAATCTGGATTTTGCAGAAGACTTGATAGAATATTCGCATCAACCTTTAATATCTTTTAAGATTGCACAAAATTCAGATGTTTCAGAAGGCTCAAATAAACCTTCAAACAGAAAAACCATTGAATATGTTTTTGAACAGGGTGATGGAGCAATAAGAGGTATTTCCACTTATTTAGTCAAAAATAAAATCGATGTTTTGTATGTCGATAGATTTAAAAGGCGAAACGGTAAAAAAATAAATACATTAAAGTCGGACATTAATAAAATCATTGATAAACTTAATGTAACTTTATTGTTGACCGGTGAAGAGCGATATAATTTGCAGTAACTCAATAGTAAACCAGAAAAATAATATGATGAAAGCACATACAAAAAATACACAAGCAGCAATTACACCGAATAAAGCCATAGAACTATTAAAAGAAGGTAATCAACGCTTCGTTGCCAGCAATATGGCTAATCGTGATTTATTAGATCAAGTAAATGATACGGCTTCAGGTCAATACCCTTTTGCAACGGTCTTGAGCTGTATTGATTCAAGAGTTTCGGCAGAGCTTATTTTTGACCAAGGTGTCGGCGATATTTTTAGCGCGCGAGTCGCAGGTAATATTGTAAATGAAGACCTACTGGGAAGTATCGAATTCGCCTGCAAGTTAGCGGGCACAAAAGTATTGGTTATTCTTGGCCATACGGCTTGTGGAGCAGTAAAAGGTGCCTGTGATGGTGCCAAATTAGGTAATCTTACGATTTTGTTAGACAAAATAATGCCGGCAGTTAATGCGGTTTCCCAGCCATCGGATGCTGGACAAAGAAATTCTAAAAACATAGATTTCGTAAACGATGTTGCCGTCAAAAATGTACATATGACCATTGAAAACACTCGAAATATGAGTCCCGTATTAAAGGAAATGGAGGACAATGGTGAAATAAAAATAGTTGGAGCGATGTATGATATCAACAACGGAAAAGTTACGTTTTTGTAAACTATGCGGTAGAGCACCTCAAAGTGAATCATGTTGTAGTATGTGGGCATTATGCTTGCGGAGGTGTTAAAGCTGCCATGCAATCTGCAGATCTGGGTATTTTAAATCCCTGGCTCAGAAATATTAGAGATGTTTATCGTCTCCATAAAAATGAGCTCAACGCCATAGAGGACGAAAATAAAAAATATGACCGCTTGGTGGAACTGAATGTTCAGGAGCAATGTGTGAACCTGATAAAAACAGCTGCAGTGCAGAAAGCCTATCGCGATCGAAATCTGCAAGTACATGGTTGGGTATTTGATGTTCATACAGGTAAACTAATTGACTTAGAAATAGATTTTGAAAGTATTTTAAAGAATATTATGGAGATATATCATTTGGATTAAATCATAATTACTAAATGAAAAAAGGTCTACATAATACACTAGCCTTTTTTTTATTAAAATATTCTATCTTGTTAGCCTGAACTATAAATAACTATGAAAGCACTGTTCTCAAATTTTAAAGGAGATTTTTTTGGAGGATTAACAGCAGGAATTGTAGCCCTGCCTTTGGCTCTGGCCTTTGGCGTTTCTTCCGGATTGGGTCCAAGTGCCGGATTATATGGCGCTATATTTATAAGTTTTTTTGCCGCTCTTTTTGGAGGTACAAATACTCAGATTTCAGGGCCAACAGCCCCTATGACTGCTGTGAGCATGGTTATCATAGCGGGTATCATTGCAATTTATGACGGAAATGTGGAAAAGGCCCTGCCTGCTATATTAAGCGTATTCTTGTTGGCAGGTCTCTTTCAAATTGGATTGGGAATCATTGGAATAGGTAAATATATAAGATATATACCTTATCCTGTGGTATCTGGTTTTATGACCGCTATTGGTGCAATAATTATTATTACCCAAATTCTTCCAGCTATTGGTTATTATCCCAAAGAAGATTCAAAATTTGTGGATAAGTTTAAGCCGCAAGCAGAAGAGTTGATTCTTGAAAATATTTTACGGGAAGAAGCAGGAGAGGGAATCCTGGTTCTTGAAGATTTCGAAGAAACCATCAACAGATCAGGAGAAATTACCCAAAATGCAATATTAGATGAAGCAAGGACCCTTGCAGCTTCAGAAGCTTCTGGGGTTTTAGGGGTTATAAAAGTACTTTCCAAAGCAATGGATAATATTATTTGGCTTGAACTTATTCTTGCGGTGGCCACTATTCTTATTATTTACGGATTTAGAAAAATTACGACAATCATCCCCAGCACTTTAGTGGCCCTGATAGTTGTATCCGGTATTGCCTACGGATTTGATTTGGATTACAGGACCATAGAAAAGATACCGGAGGGATTTCCGATGCCCAAATTAGAGATTTTTACCAAATTTAAACTTAATGCTATTACTCCCTACATTTTTACTGCTCTTACACTAGCCCTATTAGGCGCCATAGATTCTCTTTTGACTTCTGTTGTTGCTGATAATATGACTAAAACCAAACATAAACCAAACAAAGAACTGGTAGGACAAGGGATTGGTAATAGTATTGCTGCAATATTTGGGGGGCTGCCGGGGGCGGGTGCAACTATCAGAACCGTAGTAAATATAAATTCCGGAGGGAAAACTAAATTGTCCGGTATGCTTGCCGGCATAATTTTATTAACGATTCTATTGGTAATTGGTCCTGTGGCTTCACAAATACCTGCAGCCGTTCTTGCAGGCATATTGATCACAGTAGGAATAAGTGTAATGGATTATAAGGGATTACGGGCAATTCCAAGCTTACCAAAAGATATTAAATTAGGCCCCTTTAAGCTTAGTTCTGAAGTTTTGGTAATGTTGGTTGTTTTGGTACTTTCCACATTTTGGAATCTGGTTTACGCTGTGGGCATAGGTCTTATCATTGCTTCTTTAATGTTTATGAAAAAAATGGGGGATCTCACGGCTGAGCGGTCAGATGTCAAACCCTTGTTAAAAGAAGCTGCATGGGCAGATGAAAAAAACTTCCCAAAAAACTTGAAAAACGAGGTTTTTATAAAGCATATTAAAGGGCCTCTCTTTTTCGGAACTACAGGTGATTTTCAGCGGCTTGCAGAGCAAATTCCCAAAACAGCTAGGATAGTTATCTTGCGGCTTGGTCGGATGCAATATATGGACCAATCCGGACTTTATGCTATGGAGGAAGTACTACAGGAATTGACAAAGAATAATATCACGCCGTTTTTTGTAAATGTTTTGGACCAGCCAAAATATATGATGGAACGGATAGATATTATTCCAGACCTTGTTCCCAAGGAACATATTTTTAAAAAGTTTGATGAATGTGTTAAATGGATAGAGCAATTGGATATGGTTAACAAAGCAATGAAAGATGGTTTTATCATAAATATGCCACCTTGATAGATAATTGTTATAAATTTGCTTTTTCTTTTGCTATTGGCTTTATTTAAAAAGCCTATTTATTAAATGGAGAATGATAGACCAGCTAAAAAAGCACTTGACCGAAGTAGATAAGTTCTCGTCAAATAATCCTAAGGAAATTGAGGCGTTCCGAATACAATATCTCGGTAAAAAAGGTCTATTGAATCATTTCTTTTCTGAATTCAAAAATATCCCTGCAACAGAGAAAAAAGAATTTGGTCAGACCATAAATGAACTTAAGAACAGGGCTGCTGAAAAGGTTAATTCCCTTAAAAAGGCTATTGAATTTGGAGGACAGGAAAAAAGAGTCTATAATGATCTTACCAGACCTTCCGAACCTATGGAACTTGGGGTACGACATCCTATTTCCATAGTAAAAAACCAAATTATAGATATCTTTTCCAGAATTGGTTTTAATGTTTCCGAGGGTCCTGAAATAGAAGATGACTGGCATAATTTTACCGCTTTAAACTTGCCGGAACACCATCCTGCCAGAGATATGCAGGACACCTTTTTTATTCAAACTAATCCCGACATGCTCCTGCGTACCCATACGTCTTCTGTTCAAGTGCGGTATATGGAAAACAATAAACCTCCAATCCGAACTATCTCTCCAGGTAGAGTGTATAGAAATGAGGCAATTTCTGCCAGGTCGCATTGTTTTTTTCATCAGGTAGAAGGACTTTATATTGATAAGAAAGTATCATTTGCAGATCTAAAGCAAACTCTGCAGTTCTTTACCACAGAGCTTTTTGGGAAGTCCAAAATCAGGCTTCGTCCATCTTATTTCCCGTTTACAGAGCCCAGTGCCGAAGTTGATGTCTATTGGGGACTGGAAACTGAAACCGACTACAAGATAACTAAAGGAACCGGGTGGTTGGAAATAATGGGATGCGGTATGGTAGACCCGAATGTATTGGATAACTGTGGTATTGATAGTAAAACCTATTCTGGTTTTGCTTTTGGAATGGGTATAGATCGCATCGCCTTACTGCTACATCAAATTTCAGATATCCGCTTGCTCAGTGAAAATGATGTAAGGTTCCTCGAACAGTTTAAAAGTGCATTTTAAGTACTGTTACCCTTAATAATCTTACTTTTGATTTTACAGCCAGCATTGCTAAATTGCCTAAATCTGCTCATATTCAAAAATGGAAAGTATTCGACACTTCAGCGACAATTCATTATACTAAAATATTGCTATTGGTAATGGTCAGAAATTTAATTAAAGATTTTACACCTTCCATTCTTTAAATGGGCATTTGCTTAATTGAGAGTTGTAATATTTAATATCCCCAGTTATTTCTAATCCTACCCATGACGGCACTTCAATATTTTCATCTTCACTTTCAATTTCAATTTCTGCTATCACCAACCCTTTGTTTGAGCCAAGAAATTCATCTACTTCAATTATATGGCCACCCATTTTTATATAGAACCGGGTTTTCTCCAGAATCTCTTTTTCACATAGCTCTAAAAGTAGCTTAGCCTCATGGACTGGTATCTTTTTTTCCCATTCAAATCTGGTAGTGCCTGCTGTGTTTGATCTGCCTTTTACAGTCAAAAAGGCATTGTCATTCATTATTCTTATTCGAACTATCCTATCCGGATGTGTACTTAGAAACCCCTGAACAATATGTGATTTGGAAAAGGCTAAAGATCTATAATCCCTTGAATTCACCAAATATTTTCTTTCTATTTCTATCATTTTCGTTCAACCTTAAGCCTATTATGTGGATAGCCATTAGTTTTCCATTGCTCCCAATTTTGCGATTTCATCGGAAGGAATTTTTACTCTTTCATATGAATTATTTGCCAGCCATACCATACAACGGGCAATTGTTTGAGGATATATTGATCTGTATTTCCTAAACGGCCCTACCAATATATTATTAAAAACCGCAAATGCTTTTTTTGCAAGCCATTCTCCAAGTCTTTTCTCCTCCCTATAACCTCCAATAAGTGATGGTTGTAAAATATGAGTTTTCGAAATTCCCATAGAAACTACGGCGTTCTCCATTTGCCCCTTTAGTTTATTATAAAAAAACTTGCTTTCGGCACTTGCTCCTAATGCCGAGATTACAACAAATGTTCCTATTAAGTTCTTTTTACATAGTTCTGCCGCACTAACAGGAATACCGAAGTCAATTTTTTTATAATGATCTATATCCGGAGATTTGGCCTTAGTGGTTCCTATACAGCAAAAAACTTCATCTGCCAGGAAATCACTTACGTAATCGGATAATTTTAGCAGGTCAATCAAATGTTCCTGCAGCTTTTCATCCTTTATTCCAACAGATTTCCTGGAAAATAATTTTATTTTCTTATAACGATTGTCATTTAGAAGTATCTGCAATAGAATGCCTCCGCTCAGGCCGGTAGCACCTAATATAATTGCTGTTTTTTGAGCCATTTCAATTAGACTAAATATACCTTAAATTTGAATATGCACAATGAATTCTCTATACGAAAAATAATACATGTAGATATGGATGCATTTTACGCCTCGGTTGAACAATTGGACAATCCTGAACTTAAGGGAAAGCCTGTTGCAGTTGGCGGAAGTGAAAAAAGAGGGGTGGTATCAGCAGCAAGTTACGAAGCGCGAATATTTGGCGTGAAAAGCGCCATGAGCAGTTATCTCGCGAGGCAAAATTGTCCGCATATTATATTTGTAAAACCACGATTTCATAGATACAAAGAAGTATCACAACAAATTAGAAAAATCTTCCTGGATTATACAGATATGGTAGAACCACTATCATTAGATGAAGCTTATCTGGATGTTACGAAGAACAAAAAAGGAAACCCTTCTGCCACCCTAATTGCTCAGGAAATAAGGCAGCGAATTTTTAATGAATTAGGGTTAACCGCTTCGGCAGGAATATCTATTAACAAATTTGTCGCCAAAATAGCGAGCGACTATAACAAACCCAATGGACAGAAAACAGTAAATCCGGAGGAAGTATTTCAATTTCTTGAAGATTTAGAAATAAGGAAGTTTTACGGTGTTGGTAAAGTCACTGCTGATAAGATGTATAAATTGGGTGTTTTCACTGGTAAAGATTTGAAAAGCAAATCGCTACAATTTTTGGAAGATCATTTCGGAAAAAGTGGGACACATTATTACCATGTAGTAAGAGGTATCCATAATAGTGCTGTTAAGACTGAACGTATTCCCAAATCCGTAGGTGCCGAACGAACTTTTAGCGAAAATCTCAGCAGTGAGATTTTCATGTTAGAACGATTAGATCATATTGCGAACGAACTGGAAGGCAGGTTAAAGAAATCGGAAATAGCGGGTAAAACAATAACCTTAAAAATAAAATATAGCGATTTTAGCCTCCAAACACGAAGTAAAACATTGCCTTATTTTGTAGCGGATAAAGATTTAATATTAGAGACAGCTAAAGAATTATTATATCAGGGAAAACTGGAAAATTCAGTGCGCTTGTTAGGTATTTCTCTCGCTAATTTGAATACGGATATCAGGCAAGCGCATAAAATGAACGATGTTGTAACAGTTCAACTAAAGTTTGATTTCTAACTTAAAACATTGTTCTCTCTGGGTTATTTTGTCAAAAACTTTCCTTTAATAAAACATGCCTTTTCAATTATAATAGGTCAAATCTATAGAAAATAACTGCTTTTTTGTTTATAGTTGAGAAATAAAACAAAAGTAATACACATTTTATCCTGGGATATTTCGGGGTCTTATTTTGATAAAACCTGTAAGGATTTTGATGATCTTAGATTTCTAAAACACCTTGCGCAATTTAACCGCTGGTCATACAGGAATACGTTCAATGAGGTGCTCATAGAAAAAAAACAGGTTATCCTTGTAACCGACACTGAATTAAAAATTGTATTTGCCACGAATAACGTTTTTAGCATGAACGGTCATACATTAAATGAGATTAAGGGTAAAAATCCAAAAAATTTTCAAGGCGAAGAAACCAGCAAAAAAATTACCGCGACAATAGCAAAGGCAATAAAAAACGAGGAACCTTTTGAAGCAACAGTAGTTAATTACAGAAAAGATGGCTCAACTTACAACTGTTGGATTAAAGGGGAACCCATTTTCAATAAAAAGGGAAAGGTTGTAAACTTTATTGCTTACGAGCGAGAAGTGGCTTGAGAAATTCTAATTGGTTATTCCGAAAATAGATCTAGAAGCTACAAGTTTCAATTTCCGTAACCCGCAGTGTATTTACCATTCCCTTGCTTTTGATTGGCATTGCAGCCAAACTTATTAGCATATCTCCAACGTCCAAAAAGCCTTTTTTACAAGCAATACTATTTACGTCTTCGATGGTCTCATCTGTTGAAACAAACTTATCATAGTAAAATGTCTTAACTCCCCAAAGTAGATTTAGCTGTGTTAGTATTCTTTTATTGGAAGTAAATACCAATATGTGAGCACTTGGTCTCCATGCGGAAATTTGAAAAGCCGTATAACCACTATTAGTAAGTGTGGATATCGCTTTTGCTTTTATTTCATTCGCCATAATTGCCGCGTGAAAACAAACAGATTTAGTAATATACCTTTTTGTACGAATATGTGGTGGTTCCTGAGGAACTCGTATTAATTCAGATCCTTCAACACTAAGTAGTATACTTGCCATTTTTTGTATAACCTCAACAGGATAATTTCCTACAGAAGTCTCCCCCGACAGCATTACTGCATCTGCCCCGTCCATCACAGAGTTTGCCACATCATTAACCTCCGCCCTTGTAGGTGTTAGGGTGGTGATCATAGTTTCCATCATTTGAGTGGCAATTATTACCGGAATTCTAGCTTTTTTAGCCCTTAGCACCAATTTCTTTTGAATAAGTGGAACCTCCTGAGCGGGAACTTCCACTCCAAGGTCTCCCCTAGCTACCATAATCCCATCACAATAGGAAACAATTTTATCAATATTTTTTACTGCTTCTGGTTTTTCAATCTTTGCAATAATTGGAATCTTGTTTTTGGAGTGTTCACTGATTAAATTTTGAAGATCAATAAGGTCCTGACTAAATCTTACGAAAGACAAAGCAATCCAATCTACATCGAGAGATATCGCAAAAATAGCATCCTCTATATCCTTTTCAGTAAGAGCAGGTAAGCTAATGTTGGTGTTTGGAAGATTAACTCCTTTCTTAGATTTTAAAGGTCCTCCCTGAATTACTTTCGCCTTTACTTCATTCTCCCTATTCGTGGTAAGGACTTCAAACATAAGCTTTCCATCGTCGAGCAAAATACGTTCGCCTGGGTTTACATCTTTTGGAAAGCTCGAATAATTCATATATACTTTTTCAGCATTGCCTTCGAATGGTTCACCTGTTACAAAAGTAATCTCGTCTTCTGGTGCTACAATAACTTCACCGCCCATAACCCCAACTCTTAATTTCGGGCCTTGCAAGTCGGCAAGAATAGCTGTATACATTCCCAATTCCTCGTTAAGTGAGCGAATCATTTCGACACGCTCGGAAACATCTTCATAATCTGCATGGGAAAAATTAATTCTAAAGACATCTACTCCGGATTCTATCATCTCCTTTAGGACCTCTCTCTTACTCGTTGCCGGCCCTAAAGTGGCTACAATTTTTGTCTTTTTTGTATTAGGCATACTGCTATATAATTAAGTTTTGCTTGGATTTTAGTTTATTGGTTTCAATTTGATATGCTGTAATTATCTTGGGTATCTCAAGAATAGAATCCAGTATACCAGCATCTATTTCATCTTCTTCCTGCTCAATTTTTAATAAATAATCAACATCCCTATATTCAGGTATTAAGTGATAAACAGTAGAAGATGTTTCATTGCTAAATAGATCATGAAATTCCAAATATTCCTCTTTAATACTGGCATTAACAATTAAAGTCCAATACCCTTCATTGAGTTTGTCTTTCCATTCATAAATTGGAAAGGAAGTTTCTTTAGATATATCAAGATCTGTCTTAGATCTTTTTAAACTTATTTTAAGTGCCCTGTTTAAGGCATATGCTAAAACATAATCTTCCAAACCACTATGTAATGCAATTAGTACATAGTTTTCTTCACAAAAATCATCAGAAAATTTATGCAATGTGATCATTTTTCAGAGTAAACTGTAAATATAAGATTATTATATCTGTATTTTCCCCATTTTATCCTGCAGCGCAAAAAATGCTCTTTTAGATGCTTTCTCCTCAGCTTTCTTTTTTGAAGTAGCCCTTGCCTTAGCCATTACTCTTTCATCTATTGAAAGTTTAACCGCAAAATGCTTTAGAGGGTCTTTCCCTGTATCCTCATATACCTTGTAATTGAATTCCTTTTTCTGCTTTTGGCACCACTCAATCACCAGACTTTTATAACTTATTACTTTTCCTTCCAGCTGTTCGATATCTACATAAGGATCTATTACGCGATCGCTAATAAATTTTTCGCAATATTTATAACCCCTGTCTAAATAAATTGCTCCTATCAGAGCTTCAAAAACATTTCCATGAATATTATCGCCAAAATGTGATTTGGGGATTCTACTTTCTACAAATGATATGAGATCCAAATCCTTACCCAATTCATTTAAATGTTTTCTGCTCACTATTTTAGAGCGCATTTTAGTTAAGTAACCTTCATCCCCATTGGGAACTTCATTATACAAGTATCGGGAAATAATGGTCCCTAGCATAGAATCGCCAAGAAATTCAAGTCTCTCATAATTCAATGGCAGGCCATTTTTATCTTTTATATTCGCAGACCTGTGAAGAAAGGCCTTTTTATAAATACTTAGTTT
>Ga0209456_10000455_pt1 | contig 22336 bp, 24 predicted proteins | sample COG_11_FD_184755 | JGI IMG/M metagenome (GOLD analysis project Ga0209456, IMG submission 184755) | Pelagic marine sediment microbial communities from the LTER site Helgoland, North Sea, for post-phytoplankton bloom and carbon turnover... | ecosystem: Environmental > Aquatic > Marine > Neritic...
TCCTTCTCCAGCTGTGTGGCGCCGAACCAAGCGATGAGGCCGGCACCCAGAACGAGTGCCAGCAACACCCCAACTACACGCTTCCCAGACTTGCCCTCTTGAGTCACGGCTGGTTCTTAGCATGCTCGTCGCGAGTGCCTAGCGGCGCCACATCTCCCAAATCGGCACGACGCTCATCACCATGTAGCTGACGAGAAGAAGGAAGCCGGAGAGGGCGTAGGCTGCCAACGAGCCGGCGTAGCCTTGCGCGACGAGCCAGGGCGCGGCGATGTGAAGCACCGTCCCAAACGAACCGATCGCAACCCATGCGACCTTCGACTGCTTCCGGGCCCGGGAGAGCATGTACATGTGGCTCAGGATCAACAGGTACACCGGCATCGAGAACAGATGGAAGTGCGTGATCTCCAGAAGCTTTCGGCGGGGCATCGGTTCGAACGCCGCCAGGTTCTCGCCGTCGGGGGGAAGCACCAGCGCGGGGCCTTCGCCGATTTCCGGCTCATCCAAGGACGGCGCTTCGCCTCCGTAGTAGCCATCGGCACCGCTCAGATCGAGCCCCACCATGTCGTGCGTCAACAAGATCGTCAGCGCCAAGCCGACGAGGGTGAACACCAGGAACACCGTGTAGACGGCGCGTGCGCCGAGGGGTAGGGCGCGAAGCCTGCCGGAAGGTCGGGTGAAGTCCTGCATGGTTCGAGCTACGACGACGTGAGCACGGTGTCATGTAGTAGCAAGGTCGCGCGCTTCACGGCTTTGGCCATCGCATTCGCGGAAAGCGTTGCACCGGAGATGACGTCGATGTCGTGTCCGGGTCTGAAGCCACTTGCAGCTTCCTTCCCGACGAACTGCTTGCGGAAGCGTTTGGAGCGAATCCCTTCGCCGTAGGGCTCGCGGTACGCAACCACCTCGACCCGCGTCACTCGGCCCTCTCCATCGAAGAAGGTCGCGAAATCGATGTACTCATGCTGACCGATCTCACGATCGAAGAGTGCGTATCCGTCGACATGGCTGCCCGAGTGCGCGACGTAGAAGATGTACTCTCCTTTTTCGAGCTTCTGTCCCAGGCGCTTCCCCAGCAACGCGCGATCTTTCTCCGAAAGCTGGATACGCTGGAAGTCGACCAGCTCGGACTGGCGGAACTGCTCGGCGAGAAGACCCCGGACGCTGTAGTAGACCTGCGCATGGCCGCTTGCGGCCAGACTGGAGCCGGCGAGCGCGACCAGCAGCATGCACGCAGCCCTATTGAAAACGCCTTTCATCTTCGTTTTCAACGATAGGGGCTGCTCAGATTCCCTGCAAGTCGAAATTCAGCGCAAAATTTGCGGGTTTGGGGCCCTACACCGCCCGATTCCCCCCGCGCGGCCCTGCCTCCGTTGAATTCAGCCCGATCCGGGTGCGGTCTCGTCCCTTTGGTCACCGGCTTGGCGGTTGGGCGCCCGCTCTACAAGATGCCCCGTAACTCGACATGCCCGATCGGCACAACTCCGCAAAACCAGAGGGTCGCGTCCGCGTTCGACTCGCCCTAGCACTGTTCGCGATCGGCGTGCTCGTCTGGCTCTACGCGAGCGGCACCTACCAAGCGATCGATCCGGCGAAGATGCGAGCATGGCTGCAGCAAGCCGGTGCCTGGGGCGGGGTTCTTTTCATTTTGGCCTATGGTGTTCTGCAGCCCGTGGGCGTACGGAGCTTGTTTTTTTTACTGACCGCACCATTGGTTTGGGAACCGGCGTCCGCCTTTGCACTGAGCTGGGCCGGCGCGGTGGCTGCATCGATCGCTGCGTTTGGATTTGCGCGCTTCGTCGCCCGAGGTTGGGTGCAGCGGCGCCTGCCGCCGGGCATTCGTCGATTGGACGAGCGATTGGCGTCACGCGGGCTACGGACGGTGCTCCTTCTGCGCCTTTTCTTCTACACCACCCCCACGCTGCAATTCGCGCTCGGCGTGTCGCGTGTGAAGCCCGGCCCCTTCTTGGCGGGGACGATTCTCGGCGTCGTCCCCTTCACCGTGGTGATGACTCTGCTGGGCGTTCAAATCAACGCCTGGCTCGCAGCGCATCCGGTTTCGACCTGGCCCTGGGATCGACTTGGCCCTCTGAGTCTCTTGACCCTGGGCGCGATCCTCCTGGCTGCTTTCCTTTTCATTCGGAGGTGGCAAGGACAGCTATCGTTCGAAAATAGCGGTCGTGTGAATCTGCACCCCGAGCAAGAGTCATGAACGAAGCATTCCCATCTGTTTCGCTTCGATCGGCGTCGCCACCGGAGCGGTTCTCGCCGCGCCATCGCTCGACTCGCGTTGCGCTGCTGATCTTCAGCCTGGCCCTGGCATCGGGCTGCACCGGCATTCTTCAGAACCTCGGGGCGCGATGGGTCACCGGCAAGATCGCCGCCGTCTTCGATCTCGATGACGAGCAGCAAAGCTCCACGCGCGCCGCGGTCGACCGCGCCATCGCCAGCGCCCCCGAAGTCCTGGGACCACGGCTCGACCTCTTGGTCGCAACGGTCGATCGCGCGCTCGCCAAGGGAATGACCGAGAAGAAGATGCTCGTCATCGAACGGCAGGTCGACATCCTCATGGACAAGGCGGTCTCTTGGATCCTCGACGAGGCAGCGCCCATTTTGGCGACCCTGCGTGATGAGCAGATCGACCACGCCGAGCGGGAGCTCGACGGACGGCTCCAGGAGACGCGCGACGAGCTCAATGCGCCCGAGGAAGAGCGGCTTCAAAGCCGGCAGGAGAAGTTCGTCGAGGCGATTGAAAAATGGTCTGGGCGATTGAGCGATGCGCAAGAGCAGGAGATCCGCTCGTTCGTGGCGTCGATGCCCGATGAGGCGCCCGACAGGCTTCGAGCGGACGAGCAGCGCCTCGCTGAGGTTGCCAAACGGATGCGCGAGCACCCCGGAGCGCCGGCGATCCGAGATCTCCTGTGGACCGCGTGGACACAACGCGAAGATTGGGGACCCGGTACCCGCTCTGCAAAAGAGCGCCGCGCCGACGGCCGCAAGACGCTCCTATTCGTATTCGACCTGCTCGATGCCAAGCAGCGGGATCACATGTCGGAGCGCCTGCATGAAATGCACGACATGGTGAAGCGTGTGCTGGGTACCGAAGGAGCATAGCGATGGCGGATCGTCCCTCAGGTCCGGTTCCCAGGGTCTACACGGTTCCCGAGCTCTTCGCGGACCTGGGGTCCGTCCTCACGCGCGCGCCCGCACTTTGGGCGATTTGGATTGGGGGCCGCCTGCCTCGGGCTTTGCGTGAACAGATCATCGTCGCGGTCGCTCAGGTCAATGCGTGCAGGATGTGCGAGCATGCCCACACTAGAATGGCGCTCGAGGCCGGGGTGTCCGATGCGGAGCTCGCGGCGCTCGAGGGCATGGACCCGAGCGCATTCGATCGACGAACTTGGTTGGCGATCGCATATGCCCGCGAGCGAACCAAAGCGAAGGTCGCGCCCGCCGACAAAGATGCATCTCAGGAGGCTCTTGGCGAAGCGCTGAGCACTCAAACGCGCAGCGACGTGGAAGACGTTGCCCGCGTGATGACGGTGGCCAATCGCATCGCAAACACGCTGAACGCTCTACCCGATCGCTGGCGTGGCAACCCTGTCCCAGAGAGTCGGATTTTCGACGAGCTGCTCATCAGCTTCCTGTTCTTGCCAGGCGCCTGGCTGGGCACGCTCGTGGCTGCCACACGCCAGCGGAAGTCGCCGTTCGCGGTGTGGCGTCAGGCTAGGGGTCGCTAGACTCGGGGCGTCTCGAGAGCGATCCTCTGCGCGTAACGTTCCATTCGACACGTTGTAGACGAGGAGGTGGCTGCCGTTACTAAGAATTCGACCCAGACGGCCGTAGTGCTCTCTGGTGGGGGCGCGCGTGGCGCCTATGAGGCCGGCGTCATTGCCGGCATCGTCGAGATCCTTCGAGACCAGCGGCCCGAACACGCGCCGTTTTCGATTTTCACAGGGACTTCGGTCGGCGCGATCAATTCGACCTGGCTGGCGGCCCACGCGGACCGTCCCGACATGAACGTCGGGGGGCTATTGGAACAATGGCGAAGCCTCGAGCTTCGCGAGCATTTGCGCATCAGCCCGATGCGGTTTCTCTGGCCGAGTCGGGGCGGGGAGCGGCTTGGGCGCTCCTTGATCAACCCACGGGCACTCGAGGATCTCGTTCAAGAACGGATTCCCTTCGGACGACTGCACGACAACGTCGACGCGGGAATCGTCCAGGCGGTCGTCGTCGCTGCGCTCAATATCGCGAGCACTAAAACGACCATGTTTGCAGAGGTCGCTCCCGAGGCGAGCTTCGTTCCTTCTCGTGATCCGCGAAGGTTGGGCAGGCTGACCCGGATAGAGTGTGGGCACGTGCTCGCCTCGGCCGCGATCCCGCTCGTGTTTCCCGCACGCAGGATCGGGTCAGAATACTACTGCGACGGTGGGATCCGGTTCAATACGCCCCTGGCGCCCGCGATCCGTTCGGGCGCCGATCGCTTGGTCGTCGTCTCGGCCTTGCATCGCGCGGAGCTCGAAGCGGACACCGACCCGGGCGAGCGGCTGAGGCGAACGGCCGCCTATCCGAGCCCCTTCTTCATCCTGGGTAAGGTTCTCAATGCCTTGCTGCTCGACCCCATCAACTACGACCTCAGTGTCATGCACCGACTCAATCGACTCTGGGGGGTGCTCGAAGAGACCCTCACAGCCGATGAGATGCATCGCGTGAGAGCGGTGCTCGACGAAACCCGGGGTGTCTCTTATCGTCGTCTCGACACGCTGGTCTTTCATCCGTCGCAGGACATCGGCGACATCACGACGCGGCATGCCAAGCGATTGGGTGCGAAGTCTCTGACCGGCGTATTCATGGCGCTCTCTGCGCGGGCCAGAGCGCAGTTCGAGGCGGACTTGCTGTCGTTCGTGCTATTTGACGGCGATTTCGCGGACGAGTTGATTTCGCTCGGTCGTCAGGACGCAGAGGATAGGGCCGACGAGATTATCGCGTTTTTCAAGCCCGGCGTCCGCGCCTCTTGACCAAAAGCTAGCGTGCACGGGCGTGCGTGTCCGAGCTTTGCACCTCTCTCTCGAGACTCGACCGACAGCGGTTCTCTGGACATGCGGGCCTCGCGGACTCAAGAATCCTTCCTGCAAGATGGACACCCCCGCGCAAGCTCCGCAAGCGGCGTACAGCAAGCAACTGCGACGTGCCACGTATGCGTCAGTGCTTACCGCTGTCGTCTTGATCGCGGTCAAGCTGCTCGCCTGGCTCTGGACGGGGTCGGTGAGCATGCTCGCATCTCTCGTCGACTCCCTGATGGACAGCATTGCGTCGGCGATCAATTTGGTCGCCGTTCGGTATTCGCTCGTGCCAGCCGATGCCGAGCACCGGTTCGGCCACGGTAAGGCGGAGCCGCTTGCGGGGCTGGCTCAGGCTGGCTTCGTGTGCGGCTCTGCGGTGTTCTTGTTGTTTCACGCGATCGATCGCCTGCGCTTCCCGCGTCCGTTGCGCGACATCGAAGTCGGCATCGCCGTGATGGTGTTTTCGATCGTGGTGACGGCGGGGCTGCTGACGCTTCAACGCAGCGTCATCCGACAGACCGAGTCCACGGCCATTCGAGCCGACGCCCTGCATTATGCGACCGACCTTCTCACGAACCTCGCCGTCATTGCGGGCCTCGGATTGGCTTCGCTTGGCTGGGCCTGGGCGGACTCCGTATTTGCCATTGGAATCGCCACTTACATCTTCTACAGCGCCGTCCGCATCGGATCGGAAGCGTTCCAACAGCTCATGGACCGCGAGCTGGAGCCCGAAGTTCAGCAAGAGATTCTAGCGATCGCGAGAGCGCATCCAGATGTGGTCGGGGTTCACGATCTTCGCACACGCAGATCGGGCCGACTTCGATTCGTTCAGCTGCATCTCGAGCTCGATGACGGTTTGCCACTAATCCGGGCGCACGCCGTCGCCGATGAGGTCGAAGAACGCATCCGAGCTCTCCTGCCTCATGCAGAGGTCATCATTCACCAAGATCCCGTGAGAATGTCCGGCGAGACTTAAGCGCTACCATTCGAGTACTCGACCTCGATCTCCGGGTGCCTTTGGGGAATGCCAACGCGGAACCAAATGAACGGAAAGAGCGGATTCGGCAGCCAGTACATCCAGCCCAAGTTGCGAATGCGCTCTCCTGTTGCGAGCCACAAGTCCATCCAGACGTAGAGAAACTTGTAGGAACAAAGGCCCGGGATGAAGTTTGCTTTGAATCCATCCGTTGTTAAAAACTTGCGTCGTACGTAGAAGTTGCCTTCGAACGGCATGATGTTCCATCCAACGGGGCCCTCGGCGAGAGGCGTTCCGGTCGGACGGTGCGAAATTCGAACCCACTTGCGGGTTCTTGCTGTGTTCGGGTCAGGCACTTGATCGCGTATATACGCCTCGCGAGAGAGATGTTACGTATCGCCAGCGCCTCGGGGTCGAGTGAAACATCTCCTCCGCTCGCGCGTACGCAAAGCCATGAATAGAAGGACACAATCCATGAAGCATTCGGTTCGTAGTGCCCTGGGCGCAGCGCTTGGGGTTCTCTTGGTCAGCTCGACGGCTTTCGCGGCCTTCTCAGCTCTCAAGCTGGACACTGTTCACAGCAAGGTGAGCTTTACCGCGGCTACTGTGCTGTTTGATGTCGATGGCGAGTTCGGGAAATTCAGCGTCAGTATCGATGGCGACGCGAGCAAGCCCAAGACGGTCAGAGTGGAGGCGAACATCGATGTGGCCTCGCTCAACACGAACAACGTCAAGCGAGACAACCACCTGAAGAGCCCCGACTTCTTCGACTCTGCGAAGTATCCCATGATCAGGTTTGCATCCACCGGCGTGAAGGCGAAGGGAAGTCAATTGGTCGTCACCGGCAACCTGACGATGCACGGCGTGTCGAAGTTGGTCAGCATTCCGTTCAAAGTCGCCAAGGGAAAGAACGGCGCCGGCGTGGATACGACGACCTACAAGGGCAAGCTCACGATCGACCGCAACGACTATGGCATCGGCACCGACAGCATCGCAGCGAAGATCAGCCTAGAAGACGAGGTCGAAATCAAGCTGCTCGTCGTGAGCTTCCAGTAACCTTGCCGGAGGCGACGATCCCCGAACTTGCGCGGCTCCGTGCGACGGAACGTCGTGGAGCCGCGCAATAGCAGAGGGTCCGGGTAGAACGCAGCAGTTCCTGGGCTACCCCTTTCCGCTGTTGCTGCCGCTGCCGATGCCATGGTCGTCGCAGTCGTCGCCGACATCGCCGCCGTGCGGTTTGCAGAAGGAGCCACCGTGCTCGAATTCGCACTCCTCACCCGATGGGCAGTCGAGATCGGATTCGCAATCCATCGTGGCACCGCCATTTCCGCCGGTGCCGTCGTTTCCGCCGGTGCCGTCGTTTCCGCCGGTGCCGTCGTTTCCGTCCCCGCCGTGCGGCTTGCAAAAGGACTCACCGTGCTCGAATTCGCACTCTTCACCCTGCGGGCAGTCGACGTCCGATTCGCAGGGGGACCCCGCCGTGTCTCCGTCCCCCGCTTGGCGTGATGCGAGCTCGGATGCTCCAGCGCCGGTATCGCCGCAGCCCTGGGCGAACAAACATCCGGCAGCGAAAAGTGACCACAGTATTCGTGAATTCATGGTGTGCTCCTTGTGAGATCCAATTCGAAGTCCAGTGCGCGAAGCCGCCTCTGGACCCGCTCGCACCAAGTGGACGGCGCCCCGAAAAGCGGCTCGAATCCTTACAACTCCGTACAAGTGAGCCGGTCTAGCCAGCTGCGGACACTACTCCCATAATGGACGGCTCCATGGCCGTGTCTGAGTCAGTGAGCGTGCTCAATCGAAGTTCGGATGGGCTGCGCGACGGAGAGGAGTCTGTCGCAGGTGATGCAGCACTCGTGGCGTCACTCAAATCGGGCCACCCTGAAGCACCGGCGGTCTTCTTCGATTCATACGGGGAATATGTGGAACGCTTGCTGCTGCGGGTGCTCGGGCCAGATCGCGAGGCGGAAGATCTCCTCCACGATGTCTTCGTGCAGGCGTTCGCGAACATCGGACAGCTCCGCGACCCGTCTCGGCTCAAAGCATGGCTGGGGCGAATGACGGTGTTCGTGGCAAGAGGTGCACTTCGCCGGCGCCGACGCGGCAGATGGCTCGTCTTCATGCCCGCACAGGAGTTGCCCGACCAGAAATCCACCTCGACGCCGCCCGAGAGCCGCGACCTGCTGGACCGGGTGTTCGCAGTGCTTCGCGGCCTCCACCCCAACGACCGCATCGCGTTCTCGCTTCGTTACATCGAGGGCCTCACGCTTCCGGAGGCCGCCGGCGCGGCCGGTGTTTCGCTCGCTACGTTCAAGCGCCGGCTGAAGAAATCGGACAACGCGTTCCTGGCTCGGGCCCAACACCACGATCATGCGCTCTACGAGACCCTCCTAGAAACGCCGCGTTGGAGGAACCCCCATGAATGAACGCCTCCAAGGGCTTGGTGCCGAAGTAGCGCGCATTCAGGATGAGGCCCTGGTCGACAGCCGTCATCGCGCTGCGGTCCGCGCTCGGCTCCTGCGGGGCCCCGTGCCCTCTGCGCCACCGGCTTCGCGCTTTGGGCGACCGGCCCTCGGCCTCGTCTTCGCGTCTATCGCGGTCGCGCTCGTCCTCGCCGTATGGCCGCGAGAATCCGAGGTCATCCGGTACTCGGCGGGAGAGCGTTCGGTTTCGAGTCAGCTCGATGAGTGGATTGAGGCGCCGAACGGGCAGACGCTCCCCATCGTCTTTAGCGATGGTTCGACGGTGCAGCTGAGTCCCGGGTCCCGAGCGCGCGTGCGGGAGTTGAGCGCTGTAGGCGCCTCGGTGGAGCTGGAGCGCGGAGAGGCGAATGTCCACGTGCACCACGCGAGCGAGACCCGATGGTCTGTCGAAGCGGGTCCCTACGTGGTCCACGTCGTCGGAACGCGCTTCCGGGTTCAATGGGAGCCCAGCGACGAGGCGTTTGCGCTCGAGGTGTTCGAGGGCGCCGTGCGGCTGAGTGAACCGCGGGGGACGCGCCGAGTCTCGCGAAGCGATGGTGAGGTGCGCGCGCAACTTCGGCCGACGGTACCGGTAGAGCCACAGCCCCAGCCAGAGACAGAGCCGATCATCGAACGGTCTCCAGCGCCGACGCCTGCGGTTCCGGCTTCACGAGCCGCGGTCGCGACGCCTTCCAGTCGGGGAGTCGCGCAAACCCACCGAACATCGTCGGACGCGAATTCGGTTTCCTATCGACCGCCTTCCGCTCCGCTCGAGCTGAGGCTGCCCCCCAAGACCGCTGAGCTCGTGGCGGACGAGCCCGCTGCATCCGAAGCTCCGGTCGTCGCCGAAGCCGATCCGCCGTCGACCCCAAGCGAAGAGTCGGCGCCAGTTTCGGAGCCGGCATGGAAGGAGCTTACCGAAAAGAGCGAGTACGAGAAGGCGCTCTCCAGCCTCAGCCCCCAACAGTTCGAAGAGCTCGTATGGCAGGGAGATGCCAGCGATCTCGTCCATCTTGCTGCCGCCGCACGCCGGACCAAGGACGCCCGCGCGGGGTACATCTACACCGTGGTTCGCTCGAGGTTTTCCGGCACCGATAACGCCGCGAACGCCGCCTTCATGCTTGGGCGGATGCAGTTTCACGCCGGAGCGCCGCAAGCCGCGGCGGTCTGGCTCGAAACGTATTTGCGAGAGCGCCCAGACGGCCGCTTCGCGCGAGAAGCCGCGGGACGGCTAGTCGAGGCCTACGTGCGCGCTGAGGATACCGGCCGGGCAGAGGCCGCCGCCCAACGCTATCTCGCTCGTCACCCAGCGGGCCCCCACGCGGCGCTCGCGCGTTCGGTGTTGCAATGAACCGCGCCTGGATGATCTGTGTTGCCGCGCTTTGTTGGGCTCGTCCGACCGCGCGCGCAGAGATCGCGCTGGCGTCCGACGATGATTCGGACGACATCTGCGAAGCTGTGCGTGGCGAGCTCTTGTCGATTGGGATCGATGCGGGGGTTCCCGCGATGGATGGCAACGAGAGACGCGCCCGACGGAGGACGTTTTCGAGCGCCACAGTCAATGCATTGATCATCTGCCGATCCGGTCCGGATCGAATCGACGTGTTCTATCCGGACGGATCGCGGCTTGGCTCGTTCGCATTCGGGGTCTCTGCGCAGAACGATCGTGCTGACGCCCCCGTATACGCGAGTGAACGTGTTCGTTCTGAACGCTTCATTGCCGACGTTGCCGTTCCGATTCCATTCGCACCTGCGGCGTGGTGGCTAGGAATCGGCGCAGATGCGTTCTTCTCTCCGGGAGGGATCGCACCGATTGCGTTGATCACCTTGGATTTCGGTTATCGCTTCCATCGCCATTGGTCAGTTGAAGGATTCGCGTCGATTCAGCCTTACATGCGACGCTTGAGTGCAGACGGGCTCGAAACCCGGCTGCGCCTCGACCAGTTTGGTGCCGCCCTTTCCTTTCACCCCTTGGTCCGTCCGCGGGTCGATCTCGCCATTGGCGCGCGCGCAGCGGCGGTTCGCTTGGGCGTTTCCGGAACGCGAGATGCTCAGAACGCCGGTGTCGCAGGTCAGCGCGATGCCGTCTGGCTAGGGTTTCCTGCGGGGCGCGTTTCGCTTCGCATCGGCCTCGCACGACGGCTTTGGCTGCGAATGCAGGGTGACGTCGGCGCGATTCTGCCGCGTGCTGTCGTGTCAGGCGGCGGCGTGGATTTCGGGTCGGTCGGCGAGTTTGCCGCCCAGGCGGGGATTGGTTTGGAGGTGCACTTCCGATGACATTTCGTAGGACGAGTTTGCTGATCCTGAGTTTGGCCTGCCTTGGATGCGGCGTGGCCACCGTTCAACCTTTTGTCGACGCGCTCGATGTGGACGCCGGAACAGCCCAAGACGCGTCGATCGATGCGGGTGAGTGCGAGTCGGATCTGGATTGCCCCGCCGACGAGGAATGCGAGCTCGAGGACGCGGGCGCGGTTTGCAAGCCGAGCGGCGGCGAAGGCGGTCGTTCCGGTAGCAACAGTGGCCCGGGCTAGCGACCTCGCCCGAGAAAGGCGTTGCGCGGTTCAGAACGCGTCGACGCCGAGGCCTACGAAGCCCGAAAAATGTGGGTTGTCGAGCAGCCAGTTCGTCGGGAACGCCCATCCGAGTCGCGCGTAGACCTGCCAGCGACCCCAGCGAAGATCGGTGAAGAGGGCGAGACCCCCGATCCCGCCGAAATCACTCAGAAGCCCCTGACGGCGCGGGTCGTTGATGGTGCCGCCGGCGACGAGCAGGCCGAGCTCTTGTGGCTTGCCCTTCTTGGGCCTGACGTGCCCGCTGAGTTGCGCGAGCGCGAGGCGCTCCGAGATGTTGGCCGACCAGGGCAAGCCGGGGACGACGACCACGTAGGGGTTCATGCCCCCGACCCGCATGCGCGTGATGTCATCTTGAAACCAGCCCCAGTTGAAGGTTTCCTGAAGCTCGAGCCGGAAGTAGTCCCCCGTCGTCCAGCCCGCGCGCAGCCATTGGTTCAGGGTCCAGATCGCTTTGTTGGGATCGTTTCGGTCCGGCTGGTCAGTGACGAATCCCCACGGGCGCACCTCGGAGCGTACGTCGACGCCGACCGATGCGCCGATGGCGATACCCTGAATCCGCGGAAAGAGCTTGGACGCTCGGTACTCCTCACCGGGCGAATCGATATTCCAATAGATGTAACCAAGCCGCGGCTCGAAAACCACGGTGTTGGGAGGAAGGAGATAACTGGGGTCGGTATTCTTGTCCCCGAAGATCCAGTATCGCACGTTGGTGAGCACCTCGAGGGTGTGGTGATCCGCAGCGTGCCATTGAACCTTCGGCAAGAGGACCACGTAGCTAGCGTTGAAACCGAGGTTCGACTGGCGAAGGCCTTGTTGGTAGTACTGATGGAGCAAGCCGGCGAAGATGAATTCCCCGCGCAGTGCAACCGAGAGCTCGAAGTTCTTACCCAGCGGAATGCGCTCGATCTCCAAGTGAATCGTATCGGTGTTGTAGTAGAGCCGGACGTCACCCTTGCCGACTTTATCCTCGCCGGTCGCCTCGAAGAGGACGAAGCCAAAGCCGGTCACCTCGGGAACGAAAGCGAAGTCGGCACCGCCTGCCGCAGAGCCATGCCAGCCCTCCGCGTGAGCGGTAGAGGCAAATAGCGTCAACGCGAGGATAGCCAATGAGAGCCGCATAGACCGACCTTACTGGAATCGCCCCTGCATGCCATGTCTGAGTCTCACGACCGAACCAAGCGCACCGAGTGACTTAGTGCGATCTTCGGTCGATCGTGTTCTTCGAATCCTGAGCGCTGCGCGGCCCGCACGCTGGCTTCGAAGGCGCGTTTGCTCACATGGAGCTTTGGCTCGCAGACGAGTAAGAACGCGCGGTCTTCGAGCACCTCGTGCAACTGTTTGAACATCCGTTCCTGGTCGCGGACTTCGTGAACCATCCAAAACGCGGTGGCAAATCCGAATCGCCTTTGTGCGCCGAACCCTAGGTCCTGCGCGCCCGCCTGAATGAGTTCGGCGCGCTCTAAGAGCCCGGCACGCTCGAGGCGTTCCTTTGTCATCGCGAGCATGCGTGGCTGCAGGTCGACGGCGACGACGAGGCCTTCAGGTCCCACCAGCCGAGCTAGGCCCTCGGTGTTGAAACCCGCCCCACATCCGACATCGAGCACCTCCATCCCGGGGTGCACCGACGCACCGAAGATCCGCTCGGGGTCGTGAAACATTCGCCGGATCGGGTTGTCAAAGCTGCGAACGAACCACCAAGGACAAACATGGGCCATGGCTCAACTCCTCACCGGGCGGGGTTAATGACTGTCACTGTCCTCGCCTTCGTCGTCGCTCCCGTCGCCAGCAACGATCCCGCCGGAGACGCCGCCATTGGTAACGTAGGTCTGCGCAGCACCGTACTGATAGACGAGCTTCCCGCCGGCCTCGCCGGCAGTGTACCCCAGGCCGAACACGACGAGGGTACCGAGAAATGCGCCTAGGGAAACAGCCTGGCGGACGCGGCCATCCGGGAGCACGAGCGGCACAGCCATCAGGAGAAGGAGCGCGGCGCTAGCCCAGACGAAGATTTCTGCGGCCTCCTCATGGGCCTCGATGTGTTCTTCGGCTACGACCTGCTCAACGCGTTCTTCCTCTCGCTCTCCTGTGTTCATCGCGAGCGCGCCGGATCCGACCAGCGCCGCCTGCAACAAGAACACGAGGACCCAGACCCTGCGTTCGAACCATCCGCGCCACCAGGCAAAAAGAACTCCGCCGCTCACCAACGGCATCAGGACGGCAAGTGCCATCGGCAGGTGAACGAGCTTGGGATGGAAAAACAATGGGTCCATGGCTGCAACCTCCAGTCCCTACAGTGGGTTCCACGGCAGCGCATCCGCCATAGGTCGGATGTGATACGCGAATGATTTCCAGCGTTTGATGGAGCGCCATGCTACATGCGGCGGATACGATCCATGGTGAAGACCGGATTTACTTCGGAGCGTCGACTTCTGATCGGGGTTCTGCTCACCTTCCTCGGGGTTGCCCTGTTCGCAGCCGTCGACATTTCGGCCGATCTGGACGAAGGCTCAGCCCTTGGTCACGTCGCGGCCGAAGGCGGAATCTTGCTCGTGGCCTTGTTGGGTTCGATCTTCATGGCCCGCCGGCTCGTGCTCACGCTGCGGCGCGCGCGAGCGGTGCAACAGGAAGCGCTTGAACTGGCAAAGCAGCTCGAGGTGACGCGCGCGGAAGCGAGCCGATGGCGCAACGAAGCACGCGACCTAATGAAAGGACTTGCGGAAGCGCTCGATCGGCAATTCGATCGCTGGGACCTCACGCCCGCCGAAAAAGAAGTTGCTCTGCTGCTGCTCAAAGGGCTGAGCCACAAAGACGTCGCAGAGATCCGGTCGGTCACCGAGGCCACCGCCAGACAGCAGGCGAGGGCGGTTTACAGAAAAGGAGGCTTGTCGGGGAGACACGACTTGGCGGCGTTTTTCCTCGAAGACCTCATGCTGCCGATCGAGCCGGAAGACAAAACGACTCCGGACACGCGTTCCGGTGTGGAGCTCTGACGGGCCCTGAGGTTGACGCGCGTACGAAGAGGGTTCGCACGGCGGCTGGCAACAAACGGGGACTTCTCCATTCCTGGCTTCGCCCTTGACGCGCGACGACCGACGCTAGCCGCGAGTTCACCCTCGAAAACGTGCCCCATGGCGACGTCTTCTTCACGACCATAGCAAACGGATACTGGGGTTTCGCCGACAGCTACTACGTCCCACAACAAACCGTTCGACCGATCGCTCTGATACTGCTGTCCGACGGCATCATGATCGCCCAGGGACGAGCTTTCCGATCATCGCGAAGACGATCACGATTGCTGACACGTACTGCGAACCGGCACAATAGGTTGGCGTCGGCTAGAACATGTAGCCGACTCCCACGTTCCAGCGATTTGCGTTCGCACCGGTTGACGGTCGCTCGTTCTGGTAGTCGAACTTGAAGACGACCTGCGGGATGGGGCGGTAGGTCAAACCGACGGTGGGCACTACGAACGCCGGAAGGTCGTAGTCGGGGTCGGACTCTTGAAATGTCGTGTCGTAATAGTCGACTCGTACGAACGGCACGAGCGCCATGTCCGTATCCACGTAGAAAAGGACGTTGTACCCAAGCTCTCCGTATACGCCGAAGAGGTTCGAGCCGACGGTGCTCGTCGGCGCGGTTTCGCCGGGTGCAACCGTGACTGGCGCCCGGAGGGCGTCGGTGTCGCTGACGTGGAAGTAGGCGATCAGGACTCGAGACTCGAAGCCTTTGCGGAGAATGCGCCAATCGCCTGAGACTCCCCCAACCTTCACGTTCAAGTCGGGCAACTCCCTAGGCCCTGCCAAGCCGAAGTACGGCGACACGCCGAGCACCATGCCGAGGATGGGCTCCCACTCGACGCGTCCGACGAATGCCGGACCGTTGAGCTCCGCCTGGGTGATTTTGAGCCTACCGCCGCGAAGACCGCTCGAGCCGGAGAAGCCGCTCGCGTCGAGGCCGCTCATCACGTAAAACTCGTACCGAAGCTCTTCTTTCGGTTGGCCCCAGATGCCGATGCCTCCCTCTCGCCAGGTCGTCGGGATGATCACACGGTCCACCGTCGGACGCTCGACCCCGTTGAAGATCGGAGGTTCGTGCCATTGGTTGATGATGCCCATCGGTACGAGGATGGCACCCGCCCGCAAGTAGAGCGTCTCGCTCTCGCCTTTCAGCAGGCGCCAGTCGATGAAGGCTTGCTCGATCTGAATCGAGCCGGGAACCGCTACGCCACCGCTCTCTGCGACGAACGCATGTTCGAGCTCGACTTCAGAATAGAATTGGAAGCGGTCGTTGAATCGGTGCGCGAAGAAGATGACGAAGCGGTGGAAGTCCAAGATGGCGGCGAAGCTGTCGTCGGCGGGCTTCACCATGTTGAGGTGAAGCTCTCCGTAGCCACCGATCGTGGTCTTCTGCTCCCGCCGCATGCGACCCTGTTGCATTCCGCGCAGGGGATCGATTTCGACCCGGTATTCCCCGGCGTCGGCCTGCGTGTTGTCGACCTCGCCAGGAGCCAAGATCAATTCAGGGCCGTCGGGCGGAGTGGCGGTGTCAGCGTCAGTGCCCGTGCCAGCGTCAGTGTCAGTGTCAGTGTCAGTCCCAGTGTCAGTGTCAGTGTCAGTGTCGGCGTCAGCGTCAGTGCCAGATTCGGCCTCGGCTTCGGCTTCGGCCTCGGATTCGGCCTCGGTTTCGGGGGAGGGTGGGGCGTCCTGCGCGCCAGCGGGTCCGGCGTCCCAGCCGATCAGCCCGATCACCAGACAGCCGGCGACCACCAATTTCCCGTGTCGATAACTCATTTTCGCCCTCTCCCTGTTGCAAATGAAAATGATTTTCAGCTTCATTAGCAGGTCGCAACAAGGGTGCAAGGCTGATCCGAATGGCACAGGCTGGCCCAGTGCTTAACATGAAATTGCTTGGGTTTTGGCCAGGCACGCTGCTTGCTTAGGATAGAGCGCAGCTAGGAGGAAGAGGATGCGTAAGTTTACCGGAATGCTTTGCTTGGTGCTGATCGGGGGCTCGATCGGCTGCACGACCACGCCCGAGGTGAGTCAGTACGAGGCCGCCCTGAGGCAGGCGACGACCTGCGAAGACGTGCTCGACGCCGTTCAAGAGGACGCGATCGCCAAGGTGGAGCTCGAGCTCGAGTCGTTCAACAACCAAGAGTATTACAACCGCTGGGGCGGTCCGGTTGCCTTCGACGGTGTCCTCGAAGCGGGCGACCCCAGCGGTCAGGCGCCTCCAACCGCTGACGGCGACAACGGTGCAGAGGGTCCCTCCGGTTTCTCGGATACGAACCTTCAGGTGGCCGAAGTCGACGAGGCCGACATCGTGAAGGTCGGTGATGATGGTCGAAAGCTCTACGTGATTCGCAGCGAGGGGTTCCCCGAGCGCAAGGGGTTCCACGAGTTCGATTCCTGGCCGGCGTCACAAACCTCCAAGGTCGCGGACCTCGAAATCGAAGGCTACCCGATGGAGATGTTCGTCGAGGGGGACAAGGCCGTGGTGTTCTCCAATGCATTTAACGTAGAAGCGCTCGACGACGGTTCGCTATGCGGGGGCTACTACTACGGCGGAGGCCCCGAGCCCGGGTTGGCCGACGTCGATGGCGGCTACTACTCCTGCCGCTCCTTCGTGAAGATCACTGTCATTGACCTCAGCGGCGACTCGCCCGAGGCGGTGCGAGAGGTCTACGTCGACGGTGGGTACACTTCGTCGCGCCGGCACGGCAGCATCGTTCGCGCTGTGGTGCGGAGCAGCATGCAACGACCCGGCACCGTTCCGCTTCTCCACCAGTACGTCTTCAACCGAGAGCCCTACCCGGAGGACCGGGAGGCGCAGATCTTTCTTGCCCACGCCTGGGCCGCCGAGGCCAAAGACGCGATTCGCGAGACCTCGCTCAAGGACTGGGTGCCAGTCTGGGGCGAGCGAATCGATGGCGAAATTCAAGAGCAGCCCGTGCAGTGCTCCGACTTCTACTCGCCCGCGCCGGGCCTCACGAACTACGGTCTGACGCAAATCGTCGGCCTCAACATCGAGAGTGACAGCCCGACCGCGATCACCTCGATTCTGGGTGAAGCTAGCCAGGTCTACGCCAATGGCGAGGCGATGGTGCTCACTCAACCGGACTGGACCTTCTTCGAGCGCGGCGCCAACAGCGACCGGAGCGCGGTGCACCGTTTCGCGGTCTCGTTCAAGCAGCAGCGGACGCCGTACCAGGGCTCGGGTTTCGTGCAGGGTTGGGTGAACGACCAGTTCTCGATCGACGAGCGTGGCGGCATCATCCGCATGGCCACCACACGCAACACCTGGCCTGCCCGCAACACGGATCCGGTGGCGCCAGACGTGTGGATCCCGCCCACCCGCGACAGTCTCGTCAGCACGCTGAGGCTCAAGGGTAATGCGCTCGAGCTCATCGGCTCGACGCCGCCGCTTGCAGAGGGGGAGACGATCGAATCGGCGCGCTTCATCGGGGACCTCGCGTACCTGGTGACGTTCCTGCGAGTCGACCCGCTCTTCGTGGTCGATCTCAGCAATCCCGAGAACCCCAAGGTGCTCGGCGAGCTCAAGATTCCAGGCTTCAGCGAGTACATGCACCCGCTCGGCGAGGGTCATCTCTTGACCATCGGTCGGGACGTCGACGAAGAGACGCAGAGGGACAAGGGCGCTGCCCTTCAGATCTTCGACGTCTCGGATCCAATGAACCCGATGCTCGCGTTCAAGGAAATCATCGGAGAAGGTTACTCGGAGGCGAACCACAACCCCAAGGCGTTCAACTTCTACGCCGAGAAGGGGCTGCTCGCCTTCCCGTTCGTTTCCTACGAGGACGGGTTCACGAGCACACTCGAGCTCTGGGACGTCAGTGCTCAGGACGGCTTCAACCGTCGTGGCGCGGTTGACCACTCCAAGCTAGTTCCACATGACTGCTTCCCGCCAGAAGCAGCGATCGACGAGTTCTACTACCACTGCGGCTACGAGCCTCAGATCACCCGTGGCGTCTTCATCAGCGGCGATGACCAAGAGTTCATCTACTCGATCAGCCACGGCGGCGTCACAGTCCACGACGTAGACGACCTGACGACCCCGGTCGCCACGGCGACCTACTGACAGAGACGCGCGACGCTGGGTCAGCCGAGCCGGCTGAGTTCGTCCATCTTGGAGGCGAGCTTCATGTCGAGCTCGGTGAGCCCGCCGGCGTCGTGCGTGCTGAGCTCGACCTCGACCGTCGCCCAGACGTTTCGCCACTCGGGGTGGTGATTCATCGTCTCCGCTACGATGGCGATGCTGCTCATCCAGCCGAACGCTTCGACGAAGTCCTTAAAGCGAAACACGCGACGGATGCGATCCGTCCCAAGCTCCCAGTTTGGGAGAGCCTTCATGTGCTCGGCAATTTCGGCGTCGGTCAGCTTTTTCATACTCAACCCTCCATGGATTTGAGCTCCCCGCGGAGCTGCTCCAGCTTCTCGTTTGATTCGGTCCATTCTTCGAATGAGCGTTCCAGCTCGCGTTGCGCGGTCCGCGCCTCGTGCAGTAGCTCATCGCGGCGCTCGGGGTCGTCGTACACCTCGGGCTTGCTCAGCTCCTCATTGTGCTCGGCGATCGTTTTTTCAAGCCTGGCGATCGATTGTTCGAGCTCCCCGACGCGCTTCTCCAGAGGCTTCACACCCTGATTTTGCTTGGACCGAAGCTCAGCCTCCTTCCGACGCTGCTCCTTTCGCGCTTGCCGGCTTCTCTTTTGAGCCACTGGCTTGATCGCGGCCTCGGTCGCCGGGGCGACATCCCGCTGCTGGCAGGACCAGAGGTAGTCGTCGAGGGTGCCCGGATAGTTTTCGACGCCGCCGTCGTGCACGACCCAGAGCTTGGTCGCGAGGCGGCGGATGAAAGCTCGGTTGTGGCTGACAAAGAGCAGGGTGCCGTCGTAGGTGGCGAGCGCATCGGTGAGGGCTTCGGTGGTCTGAAGGTCGAGGTGGTTCGTCGGCTCGTCCATCAACAATACATTACCGGGGCGAACGAGGATCTTGGCGAGGGCGACCCGCGCCCGTTCACCGCCGGAGAGAACCGAGATTCGTTTGTCGATCGCGCGCTCACCGAAGAGCATGGCCCCGAGCACCTTGCGGACGCTCTCCACGCTGGTGCCATCGCTGGCATAGGCGACCTCTTGGAGCACCGTTCGTTGCAGGTCGAGGGCCTCTGCATGGTGCTGGGCGAAATACCGGACGTTCGATTGCCCGGGCAGATGCACTCGCCCCGCCGAGGCCTCGATTTCTCCGGCCAAGATCTTCAGTAGCGTCGTCTTGCCTGCGCCGTTGGGTCCAACGATCGCGATGCGGTCGCCGCGCTCCACCGCCAGCGTCACGCGGTCGAACACCCGATGCTTGCCAAACGACTTGCAGAGGTCATCCACGCGCATCGGGGTGCGCGCGCCGCGATCGGTTGCCGGAAACGAGAAACGAACTTCGCGCGCAGAGGCGTGGAGCTCCACCGACTCCATCTTCTCGAGCTTGCGAACGCGGCTTTGAACCTGAGCCGCCTTGCTCGCTTTGGCGCGGAAACGCCGCACGAACTGCTCGAGGTGTTCCTTTTCCTTTTCTAGGTTCTTCGCGCGGTTCTCGAGAAGCTGCCGCTCTTCCTCGCGTTGCAAGAGATACCGCTCGTAGTTCCCTCGAAAGGTCCGGACGCCTTCCGGCTCGAAGCTGACGACTCGGTTCGCCTGCTCGTTCAGAAATTCCCTATCGTGGGAGACGAGAAAAAGGGCCTGGTCGTAGCTGCTCAGAAACCTCGAGAACCATGCGACCGACGGCATGTCCAGGTGGTTGGTGGGCTCGTCGAGGAGCAGCAGCCCGGGTCTTTGAAACAAGAGTGACGCCAGAACGGCGCGCATCTTCCAGCCGCCGCTAAGCTCGGACAAGAAGCGCTGGTGATCATCTTGCGTGAAGCCCAGCCCGTGCAGAATCTTCTTGGCGTCATGCTCCGAGAACTGCCCATCGAGCAGGGCGATCTTCTCGTGAAGCTCCGCCACGGAGCTCGCCACGGCGACCAGCTCATCGTGGTTGGCGTGGCTGTCGTGCTCGAGCTCGGCCAATCGAGCTTCGTTCCGCTCGAGCTCCGCGCGAAGCTCGGGCCGGCCGGGCACACTGTCGTACACGAAGGTCAGCACTTGCTCGTTCGGAAACGAAGTTATCTCCTGGGGCAAAAAGCCAACCCGCACGCCGGGCAGCGTTTTCACTACGCCGCCGTCGGGTTCGATCTTGCCAGCGAGTAAACGGAACAGGCTTGATTTGCCCGATCCGTTCGGGCCCACCAGACCGATGTGATCACCCTGGTGCACCTGGAGCGACAGCCCATCAAAGAGCGTGTCTCCACCAAGTGCGAGCGAAACGTTGTTGACCGAAGCGAGTGTCGTCAAGCGAGCTCCGAGCGGATCTTGATTTCGTTGAGCAGGGTTCGATGCACCGGGCAGCGCGCCGAGATCGCAAGGAGTCGCTCACGTTGTTCCTCGGTGAGGTCGCCTTCGAGCTCGAGCTTCTTTTCAATCACATCGATCATCCCGGTGTCTTTGTCGCAGTCCTCGCAGTCCTTGGCATGAACGCGATTGTGGCGCAGGGTGACCCGTACCGCTTCGAGAGGCCACTCCTTGCGCCCCGCATACATCTTCAAGGTCATCGAGGTGCATGTGCCGAGGCCAGCAAGCAAAAGCTCGTACGGATTGGGGCCGAGATCGCTACCGCCCTTATCGACCGGTTCGTCGGCTGCGAACGTGAGATGGCGTGCCTGAATTCGCTGTAAGAAACCGCTCGTCTTCCCTTCGACGATGACCTCGCCCTCGGGGGTATTCTCTGGGATCTCTTCGGGTGCTCTTTCTGGCAAGTAGCGCCCGGCCCAGGCCGCCAGAACCTCCGCGACGTACCGCGCATCGCTACGGCGGCCGAGCAAGTGGTCGGCCCCGTCCAACGAGACGAAGCTTTTCGGGTGCCGGGCGGCTTCATAGATCATGCGCGCGTTGTCGATCCCCACGACCTTGTCCTGCGGGGAGTGAAAGACGACCAGAGCCTTCCTGATGCCGCCGATTTCCTCGGCATGCTCGGGTTCGAATGGCGCACCAATGGTCGCCACACCGGCCGCTTCCGAAATTCGCCCTGCTGCGGCGAGAGCTGCGGCGCCGCCGAGGCTATGCCCAACGAGGAGCAACGGCACGGCGTATCGCTCACGCAACGCGCGTGCTGCAGCAACGATGTCGTCTACGTCGTGGGCGAGCGTCGTGCTGTCGAACTCGCCTTCGCTCTCGCCCAGTCCCGCAAAGTCGAATCGAAGGGTTGCGATTCCCTTCTCCGCGAGAGCCGAGGCGACGTACCTCGCCGCTCTGCTGTCCTTCGAGCAGGTGAAGCAATGCGCGAACACAGCGCAGGCAATGGGGCTCGTCGCCGGCAAGTGAAGTCGGCCTGAGAGGGTCTGGCCATCGCTGCCAGGAAAATCGAGTCTTTCGACGTCCGTCGTCATACATCCTCCGAATGTGGAATGTACAACGTCTGTGCGCAGGCGTTAGCTGGCGTTCGCCTACTCGGCGGCTTCGAGGTAGTCCGCGTCTTCGGGGCGATCGTAGCCGAACTCCTCGAAGACCTCGCGTAGCTCCCGGGAAACCTCTTCGCGGCTGATGCCGAAGAAATCGAGCTCGAAATTTCGAGGACTTTCGTATTCGCGATGGGCCCGGACGGCTTCGTCGAGCTTGGCCTCGAACGTTTCGCTGACGGGCATTCCAAGCCGGCCATAGAGGCCCAGAATGGTCTTTTTCGGGTCCCGAATCAGATCCTCGTAGCGAATCACGATGAACTGGTCCTCCGGGATCTCTTTGCGGCACTCGAGCGCGTATCGATAGTAGTCGTAGCCGAGCCGCTTGAGGGCCTGAATCTCTTCGCCGTCGGGGCGGATGCTCGGGGAATGTGCCTTCCAGGCCTGGTAGAACATGTTCAAGAACGACGGCAGGCAGTCGTGCGGGTCGCGAACCAGATACACGAACGCGGCGTCAGGGAACTTCTCGTAGACCGAACGAACACGTGTCGAGAAAAACACATTCTTGTTCAAGAAGCGCTTTCCGCCTGCTTCGAAGACGTGACGCTTGATCGTGTTCTCGTACGACTCCATGAAGGCGCGCCGCTCCTCGGGCGGTTGACGGTCCACCCAGGTCTGGCTCGGCATGTCTTCCATGAACGGAAAGAGCAGACCGGTGGCCGGCGAGGTCAGGTTCCAAAGGAGCGTGCACACGTCTTCCTCGGCTTG
>Ga0209456_10000456_pt1 | contig 22295 bp, 20 predicted proteins | sample COG_11_FD_184755 | JGI IMG/M metagenome (GOLD analysis project Ga0209456, IMG submission 184755) | Pelagic marine sediment microbial communities from the LTER site Helgoland, North Sea, for post-phytoplankton bloom and carbon turnover... | ecosystem: Environmental > Aquatic > Marine > Neritic...
CATCGAGAGTTCGCCGGGTATTCGCGACGCGGGATTCAACGCGCGCGAAGGCAACCAGTTCACGATCAACCTGACCAAAGACCTGGATAACGGCACGATCAATATCTTCCATCGCCAGACGGACGACCACGGTCAGTGGTACCTGCCGTCTCCGCTTGAGGTTCCGGGCGTGGACTCCGAATACAGCCAGCTTGGCACCCTGAACCGGCAGCGCAGCATCATGTTCGGCGCCAACAGCGACGAGAAGACAGTGGACCTGGGTGAAGGCCGCGGTTGGGACGGCTCGATGACCGGCGGCTCCATCACGCTGGACATCCTCGACAACTGGGTTCTGACGAATCGCTTCAGCTACACCGACGGCAATGCCGACACGCTCGGGCTGGTCCCGGACGGCTCCGCCGTCAATGTCGGGGCATTGATCGCGGATCCCACACTCGATCCGTCGGCTGTCGTCACCGGGCCGATTACCGGTTCGGTGAGCGGTCGTGCGATCGCCGACTCGGAATTCATTCAGCGCTGGGGCGCCTGGGAGGTCCGCAAGGACATCGACGCGTTCACGAACGACCTGAGTCTCGAATACAGCTTCGATCGTGGCACCGCGACGTTCGGCTTCTACTCTGCCGACTCTTCATCGGACGATTACTGGTCACTCGGTAATCACAAGTACGAAGTTGTTCGGAGCGGCGGCGAAGTCGTGACGGGCATCGAATGCAACGACGATCCGACGATCGATAGCTGCAACTGGAACTACGATATCGACTCGACGGGCGACGCGACGACCACGGCATTCTACGCCGCAACGCGATTTGACCTGACCGATCAGTGGACCTTTGACGTTGGCGTCCGCGCCGAGGATCACGAGGTCAACTACACGGTCGACGAAGGACTCGACGGGCAGGTGACCAAAGCGGTCGATTACGACGAGTCAGACGTGGCATGGACTGCGGCGGCGAATTTCCTGATCAACGATGAGATGAGCGTGTTCGGCCGCGTCAACAGCGGCAGCAAGATGCCGTATTTCGACGACTTCCGCGACAACTTTGATGCCTATGAAAGCGGCAACGACCTGATCCAGGATGTCGACCAGTACGAGCTGGGTTTCAAGTGGGTAACGGACTACATCAGCATCTACGCGACAGGATTCTATACCGAGGTTGACCCGTCGTTCTTCGTCGCGCTGGCGGGCGCTGGAGCTGTCATCCAGAAGCAGGAGTCGACGGGTGTCGAAGTCGATACCATCTGGGAAACCGACATGGGATTCTCCCTGTCACTGAACGCGACGATCCAGGATACCGAGATCAAGAGCGGTCCCAATGACGGCAACTCAGCGGCAAGACAGCCCGATTGGCAACTGCGGGTGACGCCAAGGTACCAGTTTGAAGTCAACGACATAGACGGTACCGTTTTCGGCACGCTGACCATGGTCGATGATCGGTATAGCGAACCGGCGAACACGGTAACACTGGAAAGCTATGAAAAGCTCGATCTTGGGGTACTGCTGCGCATTAACGAGCGTTTCCTTGTGCAGCTGTCTGCCGACAACGTGACTGACGAAGACGCGCTGACGGAAGGCGATCCGCGGGCCAGCCTCGTCGGATCGGCGCCTGATGCGAACGGCCGCTACATCATGCCGCGGACGTTCTCGTTCAGTGTCGGTTACGAGTTCTTCTAATAACAAAAAAAGGTACGGGGCAGGCGCAACGCCTGCCCCGGCACTTAGCAGGCCAACCCGGCCACCGGAGCAAGTATGAGTCGATGGCTCGTCAAGACGTCGCTGTTCCTGAACTACTTCGTATTCGCGATACTGTTGAACAGCGTCGGCACGGTAATTCTGCAGGTCCAGAACACCTACGGCGTGTCCGAGTCTTCGGCGGCGGTACTAGAGGCGTTCAAGGACCTGCCCATCGCGATCACGTCGTTTCTCGTCGCATCGTTCATCGTCAGAATCGGCTACCGGCGCGTGATGCTGATCGCTCTCGGGTTTATTGCGGTCGTGGCACTGATTATGCCGCAGCTGCCGGGGTTCTGGATGGCGAAGGCTATATTCGCCGCAACTGGCGTCGGCTTTGCGCTTGTCAAGGTATCGGTGTTTGCGACCCTGGGTCTGGTTACGGATTCCGACAAGGAACACGTAAGCCAGATGAACTTCCTCGAGTCGTTCTTCATGGTCGGCGTGCTGTCGGGCTACTTCATTTTCAGCGCATTCGTTGATGACGCGGACCCGTCGTCGCTGGGATGGCTCAACGTCTACTACGTGCTGGCCGCGATGTCGCTGGCAGCGTTCGTCCTCCTGTATTTCGCGAGAATCGATGAAGGAGCCGCACACGTCGGTGAACCGGAGTCGTTGGTCGATGAGTTCATCGGCATGCTGAAGCTCTGCATCCGGCCGCTCGTGCTCGTGTTCATCATCAGCGCGTTCCTTTACGTGCTTATCGAGCAGAGCATCATGTCGTGGCTGCCGACCTTCAACAGCCGCATCCTGAACCTCGCACCGTCGCTCAGCATCGAGATGGCGAGCATCCTCGCGGCGTCGACCGCGTTAGGCCGGTTTTCGGCAGGGATGCTGCTGAAACATTTCGACTGGCTCCGAGTGCTGGTTATCGGCCTCGTGTCTGCAGCAGTGCTTGTGCTCGTCGCGCTGCCATTGGCACAAAACGATGGCGGCACGCAGGCATCAACATGGGCGACGGCGCCACTCGCGGCCTTCGTATTTCCGCTGATCGGTTTCCTGATTGCGCCCGTATACCCGGCCATCAACTCGGTCATCCTATCAGCGCTGCCCAAGCACCAGCACGGCGCGATGGCAGGACTCATCGTCGTATTCTCGGCGCTCGGCGGCACGTCGGGCTCGATCATCACGGGCAACCTGTTCCAGGCATTCGGTGGCCAAACGGCGTTCTATTTCTCGTTACTACCCATCGCGCTGATCATCGTCTCGCTGATCTTCTTCAAACGCCTGACCGATCAGCACCTGGAAAATGAGCAGCCAACATGAACATCCAGGCATCCCCCGACCGCATCTACGCAGAGTTATTCGAGCAGGTGCAGTCACAGCATTTGCTCGGTGATTCGAAGACCTTCGTTGACGCGATCGCGAAATCGGATCCCCCGAGTATCGTCGAAGCCTACCGGGCTGAGCGTGAGCAACCCGGATTCGATCTCGCGAGTTTCGTAAAAGATAATTTCATATTGCCCGACACGGAGCTCGATGCGCCCGGTGATCCAACAGCTTTGCCGATCGAGCAGCGGATCGAGGAACTCTGGGATCTGCTGACACGGGCCGCTGACGACGAAGTGGAGCACTCCTCGCTCATACCCCTGCCGAATCCCTACGTCGTTCCGGGCGGCCGTTTTCGCGAGGTCTACTACTGGGACAGTTACTTCACGATGCTGGGACTGGCGGACTCCGGCAGGATCGATCTGATCAACGATATGGTCGAGAACTTCGCATACCTGATCGACGAAATCGGATTCGTGCCGAACGGCAATCGCACCTACTATTGTTCACGCTCGCAACCGCCATTTTTTGCCTTGATGGTTGAACTGCTGGCCGATGTCACCGGGGAAGACGAATTCTATCGACGTTTCCTGCCGCACATGAAGCGCGAGTACGCGTTCTGGATGGCCGGGGCAGAGACGCTTTGTACGACCGATCCCGCGCATCGGCGCGTCGTGCTTGCGCCCGGCGGGCTCCTCAATCGCTACTGGGATGACGAAGAGATACCCCGGCAGGAGAGCTACGCGGAGGACACGGAGCTGGCGGTATCAGTGGACCGGGAGCCAGCGGCGCTTTACAGGGATGTTCGGGCCGGCGCCGAATCAGGCTGGGATTACAGTTCGCGCTGGTTCGCGGATCGTAAGAGCATGGCGACGATTCGTACGACACAGATATTGCCGGTGGACCTCAATTCCCTGATGTACAACCTCGAGGACACGTTGGCGCGGACGTGCGAGATGTTCGGCGAAACGAGCGAAGCCGGTTTCTACAAGGCAAGAGCTGAATCGCGCAAGCAGCTCTTGCAGACGATTTTCTTCGACGATCCATCCGGCATGTTCATGGACCTGGCGCTGCCGGGCCTTGAGACGACCGGGACCCTGACGATCGCGGCCGCGTACCCTCTGTTCTTCGGTGTCGCGACAGACGAACAGGCGGCCGGTGTCGCGCGCTGTATCGAAACAGATTTTCTAAAGGCCGGCGGCTGGCTGACTACCCCTTACGAGACAGGGCAGCAGTGGGATCGGCCAAACGGCTGGGCGCCGATGCAGTGGATAACGTACTGCGGCCTGGAGCGTTACGGTTTCGACAAGGAGGCCCGCGCCGGCGGCACTCGCTGGGTCAAGGATAACGTCGAAGTTTTCATGCAGCATGGGCGCCTCCTCGAAAAATACAACGTCGAGACGAGCGGTCGCGCGGGGAGTGGCGGTGAATACGAGGTCCAGGACGGATTCGGCTGGACCAACGCCGTCCTGCTGGGACTCATGAGAAAGCTGCGTTCCCAGGTCAGCCTATAGCCTACCCCGGCATTTGTACTCAAGCCGGACCCGGACTGATCTGGGGTCCGCAATGCGTTTGTAGAACGTGTTCAGGTAAGCGACAACCTGTTTCCTGCTCTTGCCATTGAGCCCGTCGAGCTGGTCGACGAGTTCGAAGACCGCGTCCTTCCTGTCCAGGAATCGTTGTACCGTGCCGGCCAGTCGATCGTTATTGCTGCACAGGCCCTTGTACAGCCTTTGTCGTACGTGGCGCAATTTGTAGCGCGGGTTCGGCTCTGCATACGGGGCGCTGACAAGTCCCGCGAAATCGAAATCATAGGGGAGCGGCGTATAAGGTTTCTCGCCATCTACTGACATCAGGTCGGTGTTGTGACAGCAATCGTCATTCGGCTCCGAGACGTGCAACGAATACTCGGTATTGCCGATCATGTACTGAAAAACGTCGACAAGGTTCTGCTGCTCGAGGTCGAGATCCTCGGCTTCGAGATTGTCCCTCTTCACGACCTGCATGCCGTTACGTTGGGCGACATGATCGTCATCCTCGATGACGAATCCGAGACGGGTCCGCGTTGCTTCGGCTTCGGTATCGACATAGTTGATCCGCATCAGTCGTACGCGATAACTCTTGTCCGTCAGAAGGTTGAAAATACGGTAGGCCAGGTACTCGCGCAGCACGAGCTGATCGAAGCGCGGATCCCTGCTACGGCAGTGCGTAACGACCTTCAGTTTGTCCTGCCCCGCGAGCACCGTGTCGAATAGCTGGTCCTTCTTGAAGTTCAGTCGAATGGGTGTGAAATCGCAGTGGCTCTTGTCGCGGCGGTATTTGCCACGAGTACGGAGCTTGAGGTCGAGAATCCGCTCTTCGCCCTCATCCGTCGCGAGAGAGAACGTACCGGCCAGGTATTCCTCATCGGGCCTCTCTTCCATCAGCGTGGTGAGCGGCGCGGTGATGGTCACCTCGAGCAGGGAGTTCTCCGAGAACAACGGGGTCTCTCCAGTGAGTGGCACATATCGAGCGTCCTGAGCGCTGGCGTGGGCGCCGGCAAACAACAGGACAAGAATTGCAACGACGAGCCGCGTCAGTCTGGTCATCGATATGTTCATGCTATTCAGGACGAACCCCCGGTTTATGGCGAATCAGCCAATGCAATACTATTGGTGCAACGAGGGTCGTGACGAGTGCCATGATCACGATCGAGGAATACAGGCTCTGTATGAGAGGCGGGGGCGGCGACGGCTGCAGGAAAAGCCCGGCCTCCAGTGCCACGCCCGCAATGATCAGCTCGACGGCGCCGCGACCGCTCATGCCAACGCCGACCATCATGGATTCGTGCCTTGACAGCCCCGCGAGGAAAGCGGGCACTCCGGAACCAATCAGCTTACTCGCAAGTGCGATCAGGATAAGTCCTGTTACGAATCCCGGGGTGCTTGCGAGCGCGCTGAAGTCAAGATGCAGGCCGACCGATGCGAAAAAAATCGGCGCGAGAAAGCCCCGTGTAACGCCCGACATCTGTTCTTCCACGCGCTCATAGACCTGGACGTCGACAGATTTGGGATGGAAGAACATGCCGGCCAGGAACGCGCCGATAATGAAATGCAGCCCCATCCTCTCGGCGAAGGTTGCGTAAGCCAGGCCCGCGACCAGCAACATGCTGAAGTCCACCTCGGGGAAACGCAGGTGTTTGAAGTACCGTCCCAGGAACGGGAAGACGAATAGTCCGAACGGGATGGTCACGGCAAAGAACAGGACGACCTTGCCGGCGAGGGCCAGGGCCTCTCGTGAATCGAACACTCCATTGCCGTTGCCCAAGAACGCGATAAGGAAAGCAAGCAGGAACAGGCTGATCAGGTCGTCCCATAGCGCCGCGGCAATAACGGTCTTGCCGACACGTGTTTCGAGTTCCCCGAGATCCAGGAACATGCGTACCGCGACAGGCACTGCCGTAATCGCCAGCGCTGTGCCGAGAAACAGGCTCTGAACAACCTTCAGTGGCGACTCCGGTAACAGAATCATGCCGAGCAGGGTACCGGCCGTCATGGGAACGACCATGCCGCCGATTGCGACCAGGATGGCCGACTTCGACGAGCGGGCGAAGTCGAGCGGTTCCATGCGAATGCCGGCCAGCAGCATCAGGAAGAACATGCCGAGTTTTACGATCGAGTCGTAGGTCTCACTCTGTGTGGCAGACCAGAGGACAGGTGCCGAGTCCCGGAATGTCGCGAGCAGCAGACCCAACGCAACACCGGCCGTCAGTTCCCCGACGATTGCGGGCAGGCTCACTCGTTCCGCGAGTTCGGCGAATACCCGCGTAACAACGAGCAACACCAGGATGAGGTACAGGATGTCCATTTCGTCTCATGCGCGTGTCGCTCAGCAAACGATAGCAAACTGTCAAGCCCTAACCCCATGCTGGAATACCCTGAGTCCCCGGTATTGCCGGATCGCGAAGACCAGGACGGCCATAGCGACCAGGTCGACCAGTACCAGGCCTGTTGCCGTGAGCGAATCGAAGAAAATCGCGACGAGGACGACGCTGGCCACGACCCAGGCGAGGTCGCCGCCGACGATTCCTGCAATTTCCCAGGAGCGAATAACACCCGTGCGGACGATATTCGCAAGCTGCAACGCGAACAGGACCAGGACGACAGCCGTCGCGTAAACGGGAAGGGTAGTGCCGAGGCCGAGTTGGGTGGCGATCCAGCCCGCGGCGGCGAAAAGAAGCAGCGCGGATACGGCGGAGAACAAGGCGTTATGGCGCAATGCTCGGATTAGAGGGGTCTTGTCGGGGTTCATGTCAATCTCACTTTAATTTAGTATAGTACTTTAAAAAAATATAGCGAAATGTTAGGATTGTCAACCATGGCGAAACGGAGCTACAAGCAGAATTGTGCGCTTGCGCGCGCCGTCGACGTGGTCGGCGAGCGCTGGACGCTGCTCCTGGTCAGGGACCTGTTAGTCGGTCCGCGACGATTCAGGGACCTGGTTCGTTCGCTGAAGGGCATCGGCACGAACCTTTTGACCAGCAGGCTCAAGGAACTCGAGGCAGCCGGGCTTCTCGAGCGGCTCGGGGACCAGGGCTATGCGCTGACGAGCAGTGGTGAGGCGCTGGAACCCGCCGTGCTCGCGCTCGTCCGCTGGGGACTCGTGCATGGACCTCAAAACCAGCCCGGGGATTATCACGAAGACGAATGGGATCTCGTTGCTTTGAAAGCGTTGTTCCAGCCGCAGCGCGCCGGCGATCTGACCTTAGGCGTGCAATTCGATCCGGACGAACTCAAAGGCTGGATGCGCATCGATGCAAGTGCAGTCTCGATCGGTCTCGGTCAGATCGATAACCCGGACCTCGTCATCGGCGGCACGATCGCCGAGCTATTCACGGGTGACGCCGAGTCCGAGTCCTTACTGGCGGCAGGCGATCCCAACGAATTGCGGAAGTTCATGAAAGCGTTTGCAATCAGGGCCTGACGAAGCTCTTTTCGTCGATTTCTATCTCACCCGCCAGGAAATTGACGGCATGTCCGCCGATTAGCACGCGTTCGTCGGATAACTCGCAGAAAAGTTCGCCGCCCCGCTCGGAGACCTGCTTCGCGTGAAACGTCGACTTGCCGGTCTTCTGCGCCCAGTACGGGACAAGCTGAGTGTAGGCCGAGCCCGTAACCGGGTCCTCTGCAATGCCGACGTTTGGCCCGAAAAAGCGCGCGACAAAGTCGTACTCTGCGGACGAGGCCGAGATGATGATTCCGCGACTGTCCACAGCTTTCAATTTCTCGATGTCGGGTGCTACACCACGCACGAACCGCTCGTCCTCGTAAATGACGATCAGGTCCGCCGCCTTGAGGCACTCGGCTGGCTCGGCCCCGAAGGCTGCGAGGATCCCGTCGGGTACGGCACAGGGCTCCGGCGGCTGCGCCGGGAAATCGAGGACCAGCAGATCACCGTCACGGCTGACAGAAAGCTCACCCGATCTCGAATAAAAATGAATCCGGTCGTTCCGGTATCCCTTGTATTCAAACAGGACGAAAGCCGACGCGAGCGTCGCATGACCGCAGAGATCGACTTCGGTTGCGGGCGTGAACCAGCGTAAAGAAAAGCGATTGCCTTCCGGGACGAAAAATGCGGTCTCGGAAAGATTGTTCTCCGCAGCAATCGACTGCATGACGGCGTCGGGCAACCAGGCGTCCAGGGGGCAGACGGCGGCCGGGTTGCCTTCGAAGGCACGTCGGGCAAACGCATCCACCTGGTAGATCTTTATCTTCACATCGGCCCCGGAATCCAAGAGTATGATGAGAGGCTAACACGGAGACGAATCGATGCATGACGCGTGGCTCGAGCGCTGGCAGGTAGGCCGAACCGGCTGGCATGAACCGGAAGGCAATCAGAATTTGCAAAAACACTGGCGCGCTACGAACAAGCGGGTGCTCGTACCGCTGTGCGGCAAAACGCCGGACCTCCTGTGGCTCGAGTCGCAGGGCAATGAAGTCGTGGGCGTGGAGCTTTCCGATATTGCCGTGCAGGGTTTTTTCGAAGAACACGGGCTCGCCTTCGAACGGCAGGAGGGTCCACTTACAGAATACCGGGCCACCGAACGTCGAGTGACGATCTTCTGCGGTGACTATTTCGAGTTCCGCGAGCCGGGTTTCGACGCGCACTACGACCGCGGCGCGCTCGTGGCCCTGACCGCGGACCTGCGCCAGTGCTATGTGAAGCACACGAGTTCGCTGTTGTCACCGGGAGCAGAGCAGCTCGTCATCGCGGTCCAGTACGACCAGGCCGTGTGCGACGGCCCGCCGTTTTCAATTGATGCCGACGAGATGCAGGGCTATTGGCCACACTTGCAGGCCGTCGCGACCGTGGACGATACGGAGAACGCACCGCCCAAGTTCCTCGAGGCGGGCCTCGAACTCATGTACGAGACCGTCTGGCGAAGCCCCTAGCTTACTTCTTCTTCCAGCGGCCGCTGCTGTCCTGGTAATAGTGACCGGTTGCCGTCTTCCGGATCGCGAGTTCATAGAAACGATTGGCAACCTGGGCCACGCTCGTGCCGGTCTTTTCTGCCGTTTGCCCAAACTTCGCTTTGCGTTTCTCGTTGACCTCGGCAACCAGCGCCCTGACTTCAGCGCTCGCCGGCGACTGCACGGCGGCAAGGTAGCCCGAGTTGGCTTCCCCGACCAGTCCCTGGTCCTTGGCATCGTGCAGGTCAATGGCCCAGGCACTCTGCATTAACAAGAGAAGGCCGATAGCTGCAAGAATCTTCTTCATTGCTAACATCCTCAAAATACGTCGCTGTCTTCATCGAACAAACCCTCGAGGTCCTTATCGACCTGCAATCGGATTTCGTGTTCGATCTTGACGTTCAGGTTTATCTCGATCGGTTTGTCCGGGGCTTCGACCTTGACCGTCGGGCTACAACCGACGAGCAAGGACGCTAGAGCGATCAGGTAGAATTTCATGGCGCACCCTGTGTTTGTCTTCACGTAGCTTATCTCATTTGCCATCATCGCGTTGCTGCTGAAAACGGTGTTCCAGTACCTCTTCCACCGCACGCGTTGCGCGCAGGCTCCTGAGCATCTGCGGCACATTGTTCTCCACGCCGAGGTTAAGGACGACAGGCCGGGTTTCGTCCAGGTCCGGGTTCCTCCCCTCGAGTCGTAACTGCAATTTCAGATCACCACCTTCGGTGTAGTCGACGACCGAGTCCAGTGACTTGTATTCGAAGTTACTGAGCACCCGTCGTACAAACGCCAGGCTCGATGCGTCCGTATCATCCGGTGGGGTACCCGGAAGATAACGAATTACGCCGCCGGGCGGTTCCCCGGCCAGGGTCCCGTTCGCGATCGTGACTGTCCCGCCTTCGATCGTCACGGGCAGTTCGGCGCGGACGCTGCCGCTAACCTCGATTGCCTCGAACTCCTTTACCGTAAGCAACTCATCCATTTCAATCGATTTCGCATGCAGGACCAGAGTATTGCGCGCCCTGTCTGTACGGAAGCTGAACGGCTCCGCGCGAATCTCACCACCGAATGCAGCCATCCGCAGGTTCTCGACGGCGACGCTCGAAGCGCCGGGATCGAGCACGTAATCGGCACTGATATCTGTTATCGGCATGCCGACCTCGACGAGCCCGACCGTGAGCGTTGCGGGCGCGGCGGCCAGATTGCCATCGGCCGTGTATTCGACGTCGAGCGCCGTCGACAGGTCCGCAAATGCAGAGTCTTCGTAGAATCCGGACAGGTCTGAAATAATCGCAGAGGCCTTGCCCTGTAGTACCTGTCCCGAATCCCGCCATTCGGCCGCGACGACTGCAGTGACGGTGCCGCCGCCAAGATCCCATTCAGCATTCCAGGGCGTGATGCGATCCGACAGCGTCTTTGCGCCGAACGAGACGATGGCATCGTCGAGTCGCAGCATGCCATCTCCCGTTTGCAGGTCATGCTTGAGGCGCAAAGGCCCGTCCTGGTGCAGCCCGACTGTCGTGAGCTCAGCCTGCACCGCATCGCCACGCAGGCTCAATGCCCCTTTCATGCCGGCCAGGTCAATGCTGCGGTCCCGCCATTGCACCAGAATTTTCGGCACATAGATTTCGACTTCTGCCCTGGGCGCCTCTTCCAGCTCGCTGAAGGCAACGCTCTCAAGAAACACGGGTGCGGCAACGCCGATGTCGTCGGCTGTGCGCAAATCTTCGACACTGCCGTCGATCGAGTCCGCGGCCAGGCTCCAGCCCGCGTCGACGATCTCGAGCGAGCCGGACGACACCATTCGTGCTTCGATACGATCCGCGCTGAAACCTGATGTGTCGATTCGGCGCAGTTCCATGACGGCGCCTGGCTGCAACCCCAGCCGAACGCCGCTATCGGTGAATGCGACGTCGACAAGCGCGGACAGGTCGGCTTCGCCAACCTCGCCGAAGGGCAGCACTGCATCTTCCATCTTCGCGCGAGCTGCCATCGAGCATTCGGGCCCGGGCTTGCAGAGGACGTCACTGATTGTCAGCGGCACGTCCCGCCAGTCGTCATACGAAACCTGCAGCGACGAATTCGCCTGTCGCAGTGTCCAGTCGACCTCCGGGAACACCCCGTCAATACGCATCGGGCTACCCGTCTGTATGACGATCGAGGTCATCTCACCGGACTCGTGCATGTAAGCCAGTCGCAAGGGCGACAAGGGCGCGAGCTCGACCAGTGCGGTTGGGGGGCTTCCGACGTCAAACGGAATGTCCACATCCAGCGTGAGCCGGCCCGTGCCGGCATCGACGTTGATTTCCCCGGGGACGATGCCGGCCAGTTTCGCCAGCGGGCTCCAGGCAGGCAAATCGAGGTCGGACGACCCGCTCAGCGAATATCCTGAATCGCTACGCTTGAGGCCCGCTGAGATGCGACCGGCCGGAAGCGAAACATCCACCGTGTGGGTGGCCGGGCCGGTGCCCCGGACGCGAGCGGACATCGAAACAGAATCCACGCGGGCCTCCAGGCTCTGTTCGTCCCCTGTCAGTACCCAACGCAGATCGTAAATCGTCGGGTACGGGGGCAGCTGCAACTCGGTGACGCGGAATTCGTTGCCTGCCAGCTCATTGGCGAGCGACAGGAAACGGTCGATGAGTGGAGCAAGCTCGAGTGGTTCTTCGCCCGTGTCGGCCATCGCGATCGACACGCTTCGAGCCGTGTAGGTCTTCAGCCCGTCTGCTGCGCCGGTTATTGGTAATGTCAGCCCGTCAATGGCTATTACGGTGCCGCCCTCGTAGCTGAGCTCGAGATAGCCGATCGAAGCGTCGCTCGTCGCGAGCGCATCGAGAGAGACGTCCGTTACTTCCAGTCCGTACTCTTGCAGCAGCGGGTTGGAGATTTCCCGGATCAGTGTGTCCCGCAAGTACCAGGCGAGCAGTGCGAGGGCGATCGCGATGCCCAGGCCAATGGCCGCAATCCTGACGATTTTCATTGCGTAGACATGGGCGTTTCGTCCCAGTCCCGGTAGAGCCTCAGAAGCTGACGCTGATGACGGTGGCCGGTTTTACGGTGTCGGTGGGCAGGTCGGTCAGGGCCATTTCGCGCCGCATGCGCGACTCGGCCTGTGCGTCATATCCCCACTTGATGCGTCCTTCGCCTTCGAACGCGGTGGGCAGAGTCTCGCGCCACCGCTCCTCGTCCTCGTCCTTTTGCTGGCGCAGGTAGTCAGCCATGATCCTTTCGCGAAGCTGTGCTTCGTAATTCGCTTCGAGATTGACCGGATCACCCGATTTGTTGCCGATGACCACGATCTCCTCCATGGAATCCTGCCCCTCCGCGTTCGTTTCCGGGTCCTGTTGTGCTCTTGCGGACACAGTAATAAAAACGAACGAGGCGAATAACGCCAATCCGCCAGCTGCACGTTTGAGGGAGGCCGGTTTCATCACTTGTCGGCCGGCTCAGTCCATTCCAGGGTGCCGAACCAGTAGTCGCGCGCCGTCTGCAGCCACTGGTCGGTGCGGCGTGCCGTCACCCATGCGTCGAGAAAGTTCAGAAATTGCTGCTCGCCCTTGTTGACGGCGAGTGCCTCACTGGAAGCCAGCAGCGGTTTGTCGATCGGCAAGTCCAGCTTGTCAGGATTCTGCAGCGCGAGGAACCGGGCCTCCGGCATGCCGGCAATATAGGCGTGTGCGCGCCCCTCGATCAGGTCGGCCTCAGCCTCACCCGGGGCCTCGTAGATCTTGATGTTGGCGTCGCCAAACAGCTTTTCAGCAACACTCGCGGCCAGCGTATCCGACACGGTCGTAATCGTAATGCTCTCGTTGTTGAGTTCGGGAAGCATCCGGATGTCCTCTGTCATGCTCGTATTGGTCACGAGGCCGACGCCCGAATCTGCCAGCGGACGCGTGAAATTTACGCGCAGCGCCCGCGCGGGGGTGATCGCCATGCCACCCGCGATGATGTCGATATCGCCGCGCTCGAGCGCCGGGATCATGTCTTCCCAGTCGTAAACACGGAAGCTGGCTTCGACGCCCATGTCCTCCGCAATCTTCCTGGCGACGTCGATCTCGTAGCCGATCAGCTCGCCGGATTTGCCGCGCATGGTCCACGGAACGAACTCGGCGACGCCGACGCGCAGGGTTTTCCGTTCGAGGATGTCGTCAAGGACATCGGCGCTAACGGGGGTGAACACGAGCAGCAGCAGTACAGGAAGCGCTCTGGCAAAAAATCGTCCCATGAAGATCCTCTCAACGAATGATACCGTGGCAGGCAGATTTGATATCTTCCTTCAGCCTCGTAGCGGTGTCCAGCCTTGTAGCGGACAGGAACCTGAGCGCTTATGAATCCAACGAGCGGCGACCTGCAGATCCTGCAGGATGCCTACGAAAAACTCGAGAACCCGTCACTCGCGATCCGCATCAGTTCGGCGGTCGGCATGCCCGTGGAGGCCGTTACGCGCGAGCTCGGCAGGCGCGCGCCCGACGCCATCGTCGATACCGTGAGCAAGTCGACGCACAAAGCGATCGAGTTCGTGTTGCAGAGCTCCATGCGCAGCATCAAGCCCGATGCCAGTGCGGCCGCGAGTCCGCGTCTTCATACGGCGGCCGCTATGACCACCGGGGCCGTCGCGGGGTTTTTCGGCCTCGAGACGCTGATCGTGGAGCTGCCGCTCACGACCGGCATCATGTTCCGCTCGATCGCCGACATCGCGCGCGCCGAGGGGGAGTCGCCGCAGGATCCGGAGACCATCCTCAACTGCATGCAGGTTTTCGCGCTGGGTAGTCGTGCTACGGACAAGGATGATGCCGCCGAAACCTCCTATTACGGGGTCCGTGTCGCGCTGAGCAAGGCCGTTACCGACGCATTGCAGTATGTCGCGGCTCACGGTGCCGGGAGTGCGAGTGCACCGGCCCTGGTCCGGCTGATCTCCGCGCTCGCGAGTCGTTTCGGCATCGTAGTGACCCAGAAAGCCATGGCGCAGACGATCCCGGTCATCGGCGCGATCGGCGGGGGGCTCGTGAACACGGTCTTTATCTCGCACTTCCAGGACATGGCCCGTGCGCACTTCGCCATTCGCAGGCTGGAGCGACAGTACGGCGCGGAGGCCATTCGCGAGGCCTACCTGCAGCTCAGCAGCTCGGAAGTAGCAGAATAGTCAGCCGCGCCGCCAGTCGCAGGCAACGACGGCGTGCTGTTCGTCGAGCGTCAGGACAACGTCCGCCCGTTCGGGCAGCGTCTCGAGGTTGTGACGTGTCAGCCGCTCGTAGTAGCGGATGAAGCGCCCGACCTGCTCACGATCCATAACCGAGGCAGCGCTCGCATCGCTGGCATCCGCCAGCTTCCGTTCCTGTTCGAGCCGCCAGCGGAAGACGGCGTCGAATGACGGCGCCTGCATGAACACGAGAGTATCGAGCCGTTCGAAGATGGGCTGGTAATCCTTCCCGAGGCGGTCATTTGCAAAGGCGCGCCAGGTCCCGTCGGGGTCTTCGTCTCGCTCGAGATCGTTGACCGGTTCGAGCAACGCGTCTTCGTCCTCGGCGCGGCTTCCGACGCACCAACCCTCGAGGATGATCATGTCCAGCGGACCTTCGACTGTGGACCATTGCGCTGCACGGTCGTCGTTTGCCTTGTCGAATCTCGACACACGCGTCGTGTCTCCGGCCGGCAAGTTGAGCAGTCGATCGAGCGTGTCAGAGAGCATCGGCGTATCGTGAGTGCCGGGCACTCCGCGAGTCTTGAGCAGCGGATGCACGTCCCGCGCGAGCGCTTCGCGTTCCGCATGCGTCAGGTAGAAGTCGTCGATCGACAAAACGGCATTCCGCCAGCCAAAGAACTCGCGAGTCGCCATATCGAGGAAGTCCGCAAGCGTCGACTTGCCCGTGCCCTGCGCTCCATTGACTCCGAGCAGCAACGGCCGGTCATGGGGCAGCAGCGACGGCAGCCTTTCGGCAAGCGGCCAATAATGTTCTGTCGCGGTTTCGCGGAATGCCGCGGGCAGCCTGTGTCGCGCCATGAAGTCCGCAAGCCTTCTTTCCCGCACTGCTGTTATCTCATTCGACATGTGATTGAAATTCTACCGAACCTGTCCCGACGAGTAACGGAACTTCGGGCCCTATCGGGGCTCTTAAGTACGGTATGCTTCGAGCAGGCAAACACCAAAAGAAAACAGAAATGTTCCATCGAAACCCCATAGCAGGACTCTCTTGTATTGCGGCGGCCGCGTTGTTCACGCTGCCGGCAGTCGCGCAGACAGAAGGCGCGCTCGGCGCCGGGCTGAAAAAATGCGCGGCGATCGCCGATGATACGGCGCGCCTGAGCTGCTTTGACGCGCTTGTCCTGGTCACCGGGAGTGCGCCTGCGCCGCCCGCGTCGCCCGCGGATCCTGCACCGGCCGCCGATCCGGCGCCCGTAGCGGTAGCGATTGCAGAAACGCCGCCTGTCGTGCCCGCTGCCGAACCGGTTCCAGCCGCCGAACCCGCGCCAGTCGCCGAACCCGTAGTCGCCGCTGTTCCCGAAACGGAGCCGGCGGTGGAGCCAATTAGCGACGAAATCGGCAAGTCGAGCATCAAGGTAGAAGAACAACCGGAAGCGAAGAAGTACTCGGCGAAAGTAACGCGTTGCCAGGAGAATTCTCAGTCCGGGCAGTATTACTTTTTCTTCGAGAACGGCCAGGTATGGAAGCAGGCCAAGTATCGGCGGCTGCGCTGGAGCGAGTGCAGCTTCGACGTCGAGGTCTCTAAAGGCACGTTCGGCTACGACATGTATATCCCGGAGAAGGACCGCAAGATCCGCATAACACGTATTCGCTAGAAACGACCCAACAGGGGGGGGGCGCATGATTTCTTTCAAGGTGAACAACAAACCGGCATCCTTTGAAGGCGACACGGACACACCGCTGCTCTGGGTTTTGCGAGATCGCCTTGGACTTACGGGTACGAAATTCAGTTGCGGCGTCGGCCTGTGCGGTGCCTGCGTCGTGCACCTGGACGGTCGCGCGGTAGCGTCCTGCAGGGTGCCGGTATCGTCGGTGGAAGGTCGCGCGGTCAAGACGATCGAAGGTCTCGCGGCAGCCGACGGCGAGCTTGATCCCGTTCAGCAGGCCTGGCTCGAACACGACGTGGCCCAGTGCGGCTACTGCCAGTCCGGCCAGATTATGGCGGCGGTCGATTTCCTGAACCGCTATCCCGATCCCACCGACAAGGACATCGACAACAACATGTCGAGCATGGTCTGTCGCTGCGGCACCTATGTCCGTATTCGCAAAGCCATCCATCGGGCCGCTGAATTGAAGAGGGCAGAATCATGAGTGCGCTCACGGGCAAGACGGCCAACGAACGAATCGACGCCGGACGTCGGCGCTTCCTCATTGCGGGCACGAGCGTTGCCGGAGGTTTTGTACTCGGTATTCCCGCGATCAGCTTCGGCAGACCACCTGTTGCCGAGGGCACGACCGGCGAGCGCCAGATCGGCTACTTCATCGAAATCAAGCCTGACGGTGGCGTCGTCATCGGCAGCAACCAGCCCGAAATCGGGCAGGGCGTGCGCACGGTATTGCCCATGCTCGTGGCGGAGGAACTGGACGTCGAGTGGTCCAGCGTCAGCATCCGGCAGATGCCCCTGGGACTGGTAAAGACGGCCGACGGCTACACCTGGAAATACGGCGGCCAGGGGGTCGGCGGCAGCACAGGCCTGACGCGCAACTGGGATTTCATGCGTGAGGTCGGGGCGACGGCCCGTCACCAGCTGATCCGTGCGGCCGCGGCACGATTGAACGTGCCCGCGTCGAGCTGCACGACGAAGCCCGGCTTCGTCGTCTGCGATTCGCCGGCCGATGCAATCCCTTACCAGGACCTCATCGCCGACGCCGCGAAACTGGACATGCCCGAGGAAGTCCCGGCGCTCAAGGACAGCCGCGACTACCGCATCGTGGGTACGAAAAAGAACACGATCGATGCGCTCGACATGGTTACGGGAAAGACCCGGTATGGCCTCGATACCGTGGAACCCGATATGCGCTACGCTGTGATCGCGCGCTCGCCCTACCTCAACGGCAGCGTACGTTCGTTCGACGACAGCGATGCACGCAAGGTCGATGGCGTGCTCGACGTCTTCGAGGTCGAAGGCCCGAAACCGGGTGAACCGTACTTCATCCTTGCGAACGGCGTGGCCGTGGTCGCCACATCGACCTGGGCCGCGATCAAGGGTCGCCAGGCGCTCAAGGTCGACTGGGATCCGGGCCCGAATGCCACGGACGACAGCGAGACATTCTGGCAGGAGAACGCCGAGGCCCTGAAAGGCAGCGGCCAGATCGTGACCGACGATGGCGAGTTCGACAAGGCCATGGCTGCGGCCGACAAGATCGTGGAGCGCCAGTACCAGGTGCCGTTCGTTTCACACCAGCCGATGGAGCCGCAGAACTGCTATGCGTATGTGCAGGAAGACAGCTGCCACATCATCGTCCCGACGCAGTCACCGAGTGGCGCCTCCCGGTCCGCTGCGGCGATTACGGGCCTGCCGCGGGAGAATATACGTGTCGACATGACGCGCGTGGGTGGTGGTTTCGGCCGTCGGCTGACCACCGATTACGTGGCCGAGGCTGCGATTGTGTCGAGGCACACGGGCTGGCCGATCCAGCTCGTATGGACGCGCGAAGACGACATCAAGAACGACTTCTATCGCCCCGCCGGCCTGCACGAAATCAGGGCCGGTGTCGACAAGGATGGCAAAGTCACGGCCTGGACCCAGCGCCTCGCGAGCGCCAGCAAGTATTACCGGCGGCCCAACATGCCCGACGAGAACCTGTGGGAGGCGGAGCTCTATCCCGATGACTTCCCGAGGAAGATCATCGAGAACTTCCGGCTCGAGTACTTCCACAATGCGATCGGGTTGCCGCGAGGCTCGTGGCGAGCCCCCGCGCACACGGCCAACGCTTTTGTCATCCAGAGCTTCCTCGACGAGCTCGCCCATGATACCGGGCAGGACCCCTTGCAGTTACGCATCGATCTGCTGGGCGGGGAACGCGAGCTCGAGTACGGTAATCACGGCGGGCCGACGTTCAATCCTGGCAGGCTGACGCGCCTGATCAGGTTCGTGGCCGAGGAAATCGACTATGGAACGAAGCGGCCAAAGGGACGTGGCGTCGGTCTCGCCACGCATTTCACGTTCGGCGGCTATGCGGCCCATGCCTTCGAAGTGACCGTGAGTCCGCGCGGCGAGCTGACGATAGAACGCATCGTCGCGGCGATCGACTGCGGCTACGCTGTGCACCCGAACGCTGTCGAAGCGCAGCTCGAGGGCGGCACGATCGATGGCATCAGCACGGCGCTGGGTCAGGAAATCACGGTGAAGAACGGCCAGGTGCAGCAGAGCAACTTCCACGACTACCCGTTGGCGCGTATCGCACAGATTCCGAGCCGGTTCGAGGCGCACATCCTGAATTACGACGAGACGCCGACCGGGGTCGGGGAGATCCCCATTCCGCCCGTCGCGCCGGCGCTGACCAACGCGATATTCGCGGCCAGCGGTGTCCGACTGCGCCGACTGCCGATCGCGGATCAGCTCAAGAGGACGATGGCCGCCTAGCGCGGGTAGGCTTCGTACTTCACCCAGTCGAAGTCGGCGTAGTCGGTGTAGTCGTCGGATGGGCGACCGTTGCTTGTTGCGTACAGGCCGAGGTAGGCACCCGTGTAGCCACGGCTCAGCAAGTGATCCGCGCGAGTGGTGAGGAGCTCCAGGAACGTGTCGCCGTCGTCGAGCGAATACAGCAACTGGTAGCGATCGTCTTTCGAGACGACACGCAACACTATGTCTCCCCGGTAAGCATCCAGCGATACGCTAACGAGTTCGCGGATCTCCCAGGGCAGCTTCATCGCATCCTGCCTGGGGAGGGACACGACCGACCTCAGGACAAACTCATCGTCCTGCCGCATCACCGTGAAGCTCAGGTAGTTATCGTCCTTCTGGAACAGCATCAGGCCCGCTTCGGAGTTGTCACCCCATGGTGAGAAAGACATGCTTGCCGTATAGGTAAAGTCGCTCTCGGTCTGCCGGAAGCCCATCAGGCTGGCGCGGACTCTCTCCATGATGAGGTTCGATTTTGCGGCGAGGCGCAGGTGGCCGTCATTCGCCGTCAGCGACCAGGTGCCGGAGATTGGCACGCGCCGGAAATTCCAGGTCAGGTCCAGCTTCTCCGAGTCGAAGTCGTCCTCGAACCCCTTAGCGCGAATCTGCTGTGTACCAGCGAATGGCACCGGGTTGATCCTTTCGACACGACCGGTCTCCGGTGCCGCAACCGGCCACTCGGTTTTCACCTCCTGCCACCAGAACGGTTCCCGCTCCCAGTTCACGGGTACCAGGTGCGTTTCCCGCCCCATGTTCGAGCGGCGCTGAACGTCGCCGCGGATGCCGAGCGCCACCATATACCAGCGACCGTCGGGCAGCTCGATGAGATCCCCATGGCCGGTGCTGTTGACCCAGTTATCGTACGACAGGTGTCGGGAAGTGAGAATCGGGTTGCGCGGGTTTGACGAGTACGGCCCGGTAATATCGTCGCTGACCGCGATAACCACGGCGTGATTGAAGCTCGTGCCGCCCTCGGCAACCATAAGGTAGTAGCGACCGTCGCGTTTGTACATGTGCGGACCTTCCGCCCATACACCGCCGCAGGCGCCGCGCCACAGGAAATGGCGCTCGCCGGTCAGCCGCCAGTTGTCGACGTCGATCTCCTGCAGCCAGATCTCGCCCTCGCCCGGGAAGTTGGGTTTCTCGGGCGAATGCGTGCCGACGTACCAGGCGCGGCCGTCGTCGTCGAAGAAAATGTCGGGATCGATGCCGGGCGCACCCTCGAGCACGTGCGGCATCGACCACGGCCCTTCGGGCTTGTCCGCCGTAATTACGAAATTAACGAACTGCGTCTCCGCACCTTTGCCGGGCGGGAGGTAGACGTTCGTCGTGATGATGTAGTACTTACCGTCGCGGCAGCGGATCGTTGGCGCGTGGATACCGCCGTCGGACTGCACATCGACCAGGTTGACTGCACCCGTTGCCTGCTCCGCGCGATGCAGCCCGTAGCCAATAAGTTCCCAGTTGACGAGGTCCTTGCTGCGATGGATGGGCAGACCGGGAAAATACTCGAAGGTCGAATTGACGAGGAGATAGCCGTCGCCGTCTCGGCAGATCGAAGGATCGGGGTGGCCGCCCGGAAGTATCGGGTTAGTGAATGTTTCCTCTCCAACAGCAGTACCGGCCAGGGCCAGCAGGCCCAGTGCCCGAAACAGGATCACCGAAAGTCGTCGCATGTCGTGCAGCCTTAATGAACACCGAGACGCCCAGAATAACAAAAGGCCACCTCGGGAGAGGTGGCCTTTTGTTCGTCAGCAGGTTCGCCTCACGACTTAATTCATGAAGTAGCGCCAGCCGATTTCGAACGTGAAATCGCGATCGCCCTTCGGCCCGTCGGGATCTGCGCCCCAGCCGGGTTTCATGTAGATGACGTTCTTGCCATCGTCGCCAATCAATTTGCCGATTTCCGGCCCTACCCAGAACGAGAAGTGGCTCTGTTCGAAATCGTAGATCGGCTGGAACTCCGGCAACGCGTAGATCTTGTGCTTGGCGTTGAGCGGCAGCATGACGAACCAGCGGCCCACGTACATGCTGGTATCGCCCACATCGTCTTCACCGAAGACGTCAAAGAAGTAGAAGTTCATCGCGGCGAAGAAGGCGCCTGGCCCGGGCCACTGTGGAATATCTTTCACCCAGATGAACGACGGCGCGAGGCGAACCTGCTCGGTACCCAGGAAATTCTGGGTTGCTGTCGGCAGGTCGACCTGCATTGCGTACATGACGTCACCACCGAACAGTTTCTGATCAGTCCGCAGCATGAAACGCAGGTTCATATCGCCCATGCCCGTCTCCTGGCAATTACCCTGGACGCCGGGAATCGGGATCGGTGGCAATCCCGGACCCGGCTCGAAAGAGCCACCCGGCCCGCAGGTATTGTCGCCGTTATTGAGGGCTGTTCCAGAGACGTCATTCTTGTAACCCACCGGGATCTCGTAGGTCATACCGAATCTCGGAGTGAAGGCATACAGGCCGAACAGCGTCAGCGCATTATTCTCGAGGCCGTTCTCGAGTTCGGTGTAGCGGTAGTAGGGCATGAACTTCGGCGCGAAGTCACGCGGGTCAGTGCCGGTTTCCTGGGCAATGGCCGCAAGGGGGGTCGTGATCAGGATTGCTGCGAGACCACTAATAAGGATCCGGGCAAGCTTCACTGTAATCTCCTCGTATTATCGAAAGGTTACTTTTGGAACTGATCTATTTCTCAATGTGTTGCGTATGGGTACCATACGCTTCAGTATGGAGTCAATCAGGCCAACTACATATGACAGGCCGTAATAAAATACGGTTTCGCCATGACGCATAGTGGGAGAATGGAATTGTCTGTTGCGTGCAACAAAATGTTCAGTCGCCTGTCGCTGATTGCGGCGTTTATCCTCGCGGCACCTGCCGCCAATGCCGGCGGCATTTATCTGTCCGAGATCGGCAGCCCCAACAGCCTCGGCACTGCGGCATCGGCCAACGTGACCAACCGCGGCATCGCTGATGCTGCCTGGACCAACCCGGCCGGCATGACGGGCATCGACGAAACGGAGGTGCTCACCGGTTTACAAGTGCTGTTGCCGCAAACGGAATTCGAATCGACCGTGGCCGAGGCCGGCGGGGGCGATGGCGGCAATGCAGGCGCAATTGCGGCCATCCCGAGCTTCTTCTACGTCAAACCGCTCAACGACGACTGGCGTTTCGGTCTTTCAATGGTGGCGCCACTGGGCGGTGGTTTCGATTTCGGTGATGATTTCGTCGGC
>Ga0209456_10000458_pt1 | contig 22245 bp, 20 predicted proteins | sample COG_11_FD_184755 | JGI IMG/M metagenome (GOLD analysis project Ga0209456, IMG submission 184755) | Pelagic marine sediment microbial communities from the LTER site Helgoland, North Sea, for post-phytoplankton bloom and carbon turnover... | ecosystem: Environmental > Aquatic > Marine > Neritic...
CATCTATATCGCGCTCGATAGCGCAGACGCATGGGCCAACCGCGACATCCTGCGTATTGATGAAGAAGGCAGACCAGACCATGTGGCCGGTGTACCGCCCGACTACTTCAGTGAAGACGGCCAGCTGTGGGGCAATCCGCTCTACGACTGGGACCAGCACGCGGCCGATGGCTACCAATGGTGGGTCGATCGCCTGCGTGCTTCAGCAGAACTCGCCGATCTCGTGCGCATCGATCACTTCCGCGGCTTCGAATCCTACTGGTCGGTACCGGCCACGTCGGATACCGCCCGCCAGGGTGCCTGGGAGCCCGGTCCCGGTGATGCAATCTTCGATGCCATGAAAGAGGCACTCGGATCGCTGCCGATTGTTGCCGAGGACCTCGGAGTCATCACTCCCGAGGTGGAAGGTCTGCGCGATCGCCACGGTATTCCGGGGATGATCGTGCTGCAGTTCGACATCGCTGACCACGAGTTCAAGCTTCATGATGTGGACGAAAACAGCGTTTGTTACACGGGCACGCACGACAATGACACGACGCTGGGCTGGTTTCGCGGCAGTCCGGACGATATTCGCTCGGATGAAGAGATCAAGGAGACGCAACGCGCGGCTCTGGCCAGGACGGGGGGCAGCGCCGAGACTATTCACACCGACCTCGTCAAATTGGCGTTCTCCAGCAATTCGCGCATCGCGATTGCCCCATTACAGGACTACCTTGGCCTGGGCTCCGAAGCCCGCATAAATACGCCCGGAACCCCGGGCGGCAACTGGCGATGGCGTGTACTTGACTTCCAGTTGTCACGGGAAGTCTGCGACAATACAGCCTTGATGGTAACTACCTCAGGACGCGGATTGTCGACCCATGATTCAACCAACCAGTGAATACTCTCGTCACGTAAGCTTACTCACCCGCGACACGCTGGCTCTTGTTCTCGCCGGCGGTCGGGGCTCGCGTCTGTACGAGCTGACGAACTGGCGGGCAAAGCCCGCCTTGTATTTTGGGGGCAAGTACCGGATCGTCGATTTCCCGCTCTCGAATTGCATCAACTCCGGTGTCCGCCGCATGGGCGTGTTGACGCAATACAAGGCGCATTCGCTGATACGCCACCTGGTACATGGCTGGTCGTGGTTCCAGGCCGGCGCGCGCGAATTCGTGGAAATCCTGCCGGCCTCCCAGCGCGTTGGCGGCGAGTGGTACCGCGGCACCGCCGACGCTGTATACCAGAACCTGGACATAATCCGCACGCACGACCCGCGCTTCGTCCTGATTCTCTCCGGCGATCACGTCTACAAGATGGACTACGGCCCGTTCCTCGCCATGCACGCGGAAACGGAAGCAGACATGACCGTCAGTTGCGTCGAAGTGCCCTGTGAGGAGGCGGCCGGCCAGCTCGGCGTTATGACAGTCGATAAATCCGGACGCGTGCTCGCCTTCGATGAGAAACCCGAGAAACCCAATTCGATTCCGGGCAAACCAGGCATTTGCCTTGCATCCATGGGCAATTACATCTTCAACACCGAGTTTCTCTACGAACAGGTGATCAAGGACGCCGACACCACCGATACCCAGCACGATTTCGGCAAGAACATCATTCCGTCGATCGTTGAGGACTACCGCGTATACGTTTATCCGTTCCGCGATCCGGAGACGAAGAAGCAGGCCTACTGGCGCGACGTCGGAACCCTGGACGCGTTCTGGGGGGCAAACATGGAACTTGTTTCCGTCACGCCGCAGCTGAATCTGTACGACAGGGAATGGCCGATATTTACTCACCAGACGCAGGCACCGCCCGCCAAGTTCGTCTTTGACGAACACGATCGGCGCGGCGCGGCTATCCAGTCAATGGTCTCCGGCGGCTGCGTGGTCTCCGGCGGCGAAGTCAGAGGATCGCTGCTGTTCTCGCGGGTCGCCGTCGATTCGTTCAGCCAGATCAAGGACTCGGTCCTGCTGCCGGACGTCCGGGTCGGGCAAAACTGTCGCATCAATCGCTGCATTATTGACGCCGGTACCACGCTCGACGACGGCATTATTATCGGTGAGAATCATGATGACGACCGCGAACGCGGCTTCCGCGTTACTGAGTCCGGCCTGACGCTGGTCACGCCCGACATGCTTGGGCAAGAACTCCATCACACGAGATAGGTTCAGGGCATCGTCACACCGCAAGTCATATTCCTCGCATCAGAGAACGGTGCCCTGCCCGGTGGCAAAGTCGGCGGCGTTGGCGACGTTGTGCGCGACTTGCCGAAAGCGCTGGCGGAGGCTGGCTGGCGCGTGCGCGTTGCGACACCTTCTTACGGAACTCTGCACCGCTTAGGCGGTGCCCGGCCGATTACCACGCTTCCCGTGGCATTTCGCGGCGAGCAGCTCAATTTCGAGGTCTGGAGCGTACCGGCTGGAGGCCCTGTCGATAATATCGTCCTGCACCACGCGCTGTTCGAGGAGCAAGGTCCCGGGCGCATCTACTTTGGCGGTGACGTCGATCGACCCTTCGCTACCGACGCAACCAAGTTCGCACTCTTTTGTGTCGCTGCCGCAAGCTGGGTGCGCTCGCTGGAGGAAGAACCGGACGTCGTGCATCTGCACGACTGGCATGCGGCCCTGTATTTGCCGGTGACCAACTACCTCGATGAGTTCGCATCGCTGCGGGATATTCGCACGGTATTTACAATTCACAACCTTGCATACCAGGGCACACGACCGCTAGACGGTGACGCATCCTCGCTGGCAGCGTGGTTCCCGGAAATGGAGCCCGACGTAGACGCGATAAGCGATCCCGAACATTCGCACTGTATCAACCCGATGGCGGCAGCCATTCGTCTCGCCGACATGGTTAGCACCGTGTCTCCCACCTACGCGCAGGAAATCTGCCGGCCGAGCGATCCGTCGACCGGCTTCATCGGTGGCGAGGGCCTCGAGAGTCTGTTGCAGATGGCACGGGACGACGGCCGGCTGGATGGGGTTCTCAACGGTTGCATCTACTCAGATCTCAGCGGTCGCCGGCCCGGGTGGCAGCGCATTATCGCAATGCTTGAGGGCCAGCTGCGTGACTGGCAGATCGGCTCGCCTGGGAGCGAAGCCCATGAGCTGGCTCTCGAACGCATCGCCAAACTGCCAAAACGGCGGCCCCGTCATGTCATTACCAGTATCGGTCGCCTTGTGGCGCAAAAAGCCACATTGCTGCTGCTCGGCGATGATTCCCGCAGCTCACCCATCGAGAGGATCGCCGCCGAGTGCGGAAAAGATGCCGTGATCATCATTCTCGGCAGCGGTGAAGCGGCCTTTGAGGAACGTATGCTGGAAGTCGCGCGCAGGGTGCCCAACCTGGTGTTCCTGTGCGGCTACTCCGAGGTGCTGGCCGATCCCCTGTATCACGCCGGCGACCTGTTCCTGATGCCGTCGAGCTTCGAGCCCTGCGGAATCAGCCAGATGCTGGCAATGCGGCGCGGTCAGCCAGTTGTCGCGCATCGCGTGGGTGGCCTGGGTGATACGATCAGGAACGACGTCACGGGCTTCCTGTTCGACGGCGAGACGCCGGATGAGCAAGCCGATGCATTTGTCGAAACAACTCTACGAGCACTGTCGGTGCGTACCGAAGACCCTCTGCGCTGGCAGGAACTCCAGAAAGCCGCCGCCGCAGAGCGGTTTGACTGGGCCGCCTCCGCGCAGCAGACGACCAAGATCTTGTATGAAGACTGAACTGAACGCGCTGGTGGAAGGCCGGCACAACAATCCATTCGCCCTGCTCGGACTGCACACGTCCGGTGGCGGCCGTGTTGTGCGCACCTATCAGCCCGGCGCGAAGAGCGTGGACCTGGTCGAGCGCAATGGCGACAAGATCGCCACGATGCGTCGCGTTCACAAGGGCGGCGTCTACGAGGCGGCGATGCCGCCGCGCAAGCGCAGCTACGCGTTGCGAATTACCTGGGAATCCGGCGAGGTGCAGTTGACCGAGGACCCGTATCGTTTCCCGTCCACACTCGGCGAGATGGACCTGTACCTGCTCGGCGAAGGCTCGGACAGGAATGTTTACCGCAAGCTCGGCGCACATATCCGCAGCGTCAACGGCGTTTCCGGTACACGCTTCGCGGTGTGGGCACCGAATGCATCACGCGTGAGCGTAGTCGGTGATTTCAACGCCTGGGACGGCCGCCGGCATGTCATGCGCCTGCACCCGGGCAACGGCATCTGGGAGATCTTCCTGCCCGACGTAGGCAATGGCGCACTGTACAAGTACGAGATCACCGACGCGGACGGCAAACTGTTGCCGCTCAAAGCCGATCCCTACGGCACCTTGCACGAACCGCCGCCCGGCAATTCGTCGATCGTGTTTGAAAGCCAGTATGCCTGGCGTGACAGCACCTGGATTGCAGATCGACAGGGCGCACCGTCACTCGACCAGCCGACGAGCATCTACGAGGTTCACCTCGGCTCCTGGCGGCGCAAGGACGACGGGACTTATCTCTCGTATCGAGATTTCGCCGATGAACTGGTGCCCTATGTCGTCGACATGGGATTCACACACATCGAGCTGCTGCCCGTTACAGAGCACCCGTTCGATGGCTCCTGGGGCTATCAGCCGATCGGCATGTTTGCGCCGACGCAGCGTTTCGGGACGCCGGACGAATTTCGTTACCTGGTGGATGCCTGCCACGAGCAGGGTATCGGCGTCATCATGGACTGGGTGCCGGCGCACTTCCCCAACGACGAGCACGGACTGCGGCGCTTCGATGGTACCGCCCTGTACGAGCATGCAGACCCGCGCAAGGGCGAGCATGCGGACTGGGGCACGCTCGTTTTCAATTACGGCAGGCGCGAGGTCATCAACTACCTGGTGGGTAACGCGCTGTACTGGATCGATGAATTTCACATCGACGCACTGCGCGTCGATGCGGTTGCGTCGATGTTGTACCTCGATTACTCGCGCGAAGAAGGCGAATGGCTGCCCAATGAACACGGCGGCAACGAAAACCTCGAAGCCGTCGATTTCCTGAGACGACTGAACATCGAATTACACGCGCACGGCGCGACGTCGTACGCGGAGGAATCGACAGCCTGGCCGGCCGTATCGCGGCCGGTCGATGCCGGCGGCCTCGGCTTTACGTACAAGTGGAACATGGGATGGATGAACGACTCCCTGCTGTACATGTCCGAAGACCCGGTGCATCGCAAGTACCATCACGACAAAATGACCTTCGGCCTCGTCTACGCGTTCAACGAGAATTTCGTCCTGCCCCTGTCCCACGATGAGGTCGTGCACGGCAAGCGCTCCATACTGGGCCGCATGCCGGGCGATCGCTGGCAGCAATTCGCCAACCTGCGAGCCTACTACGGAACGATGTTCGCGCACCCGGGAAAGAAACTGCTGTTCATGGGCAACGAGATTGCGCAGGAACGCGAGTGGAACCACGACCAGTCACTCGATTGGCATCTGCTCAACGAGCAAGCGCACGAGGGCGTGCAGCACCTGTTGCGCGACCTGAACAGACTTTATGCGGCGACCCCTGCCCTGCACGAAATCGACTTCAGCGAAGCGGGCTTCGAGTGGATAGACTATAACGACAGCGACAGCAGCGTCCTGAGTTGGCTGCGGCGCGATAGCGAGGGAAGGTTCGTGATCTGCGTTGCGAACCTCACGCCGCTGGTGCGCGAATCCTATCGGCTTGGCGTCCCTGCGGAGGGCACGTACCGTACCCTGCTGAGTACTGACGCGGAGCAATACGGCGGCAGCGGTGTTGACGCAGGTACCTGTGTTACGAACAACAACGGCCAGCACGGCCGACCTTATTCAATCGAGCTGACATTGCCACCTCTGGCCACCCTGTTTTTGGAGAAGACCTGAATGTCCGTCAAACCCAGTAATCAAAGCGGCGATCGCGAGCTGTTGCAGACGTCGGCATTGCCGATGACGTCCGACGCCATTCTCAGCGACTTCACGCATTACTTCGGACGCATGCTCGGGCGGCGTACGATCCAGGTCGATTCCCCGTTTCTCTATCAGGCCGTTGTCTATGCGGCGCGCGATCGACTCATGGAGCGCTGGAACAGGACGCGCAATACGGTCGAGGCCAGTGACAGCCGGCGAGTGGCCTACCTGTCACTCGAGTTCCTGATGGGCCGACTGCTGCGGAACGCATTGCTCAACTTAGGGATCGAAGAGGAGACGACCGCCGCGCTCGATCGCATCGGCCTCGATCTCGAAGACGTTTGCGAACGCGAGAGAGACACCGGGCTCGGCAACGGCGGCCTCGGCCGGCTCGCCGCCTGCTTTCTCGACAGCTGCGCGACGCTGGCCCTGCCCGTCATTGGCTACGGTATTCGCTACCAGTACGGTATGTTCCACCAGCGCATCGAGAACGGCTACCAGGTCGAGGAAGCCGATTCCTGGCTACGAGAGGGTTTCCCCTGGGAGATCGAACGCATCGAGTACGCGCAGACGATTCGCTTCGGCGGCCGCACCGATGTGCAGATGGACACCAACGGCAGGTCCCGGCACGTCTGGGTGGACACGCACGACGTTCTGGCCATTCCCTACGATATCCCGGTGCCAGGCTACAAGAATGACATCGTCAACACGCTGCGCCTTTGGTCTGCGGCGGCCCGCGACGAGTTCGACCTGGAAGAGTTCAATGCGGGCAGCTACGCCGATTCAGTTGCGTCGAAAAACGCTGCTGAGAACATCACGATGGTGTTGTACCCGAACGCGACCACGGAGAACGGGCAGGAACTGCGCCTGCGGCAGCAATACTTCCTGGCGTCCGCCAGCCTGCAGGACATTATCCGCAACTGGCGTCAGCGACATGGCGATGACTTCTCGGAGTTTGCCGCGAAGAACTGCTTCCAGCTCAATGACACGCATCCCGCGATCGCCGTAGCCGAACTGATGCGCCTGTTGATGGACGAGCACGGCATGCAGTGGGACGAAGCCTGGGATATCACGCGCAGCACGATGGCCTATACCAATCACACATTGCTGCCGGAAGCGCTCGAGACGTGGCCCGTGGCCATGTTCAGGCGACTGCTGCCGCGCCTGCTCGACATCATCTACGAAATCAACGCGCAATTTATCGCGGATATCAGTCAATGCTGGCCTGGAGACAATGACAGGGTTCGCCGGATGTCTCTCATCCAGGAAGGATCGGACCCGATGATTCGCATGGCCTACCTCGCCATCGTCGGTAGTTTCTCAATTAACGGTGTAGCCGAACTGCATTCGCGCCTGCTACGTGAAGGCCTGTTCCGTGATTTCGCCGAGCTGTGGCCGGAGCGCTTTAACAACAAGACCAACGGCGTGACACAGCGGCGCTGGCTCGCCGCCTGCAATCCTGGCCTGGCAACGCTGCTGACCGAGACTACCGGGAACCGGTGGGCGACCGATCTCGGAGCACTCCGGGCCATTCGAGAACATGCCGATGAACCCGACTTCCAGGCTCGCTGGCGCGACGTCAAGCTGGCAAACAAGCAGCTGCTCGCGGCCGACCTCGAACGCAAGACCGGTCTAAAGGTATCGACGGACATGATGTTCGATGTCCAGGTCAAGCGCATTCACGAATACAAGCGCCAGCTCCTCAACGTGCTGCACGCAATTCACCTGTATGACCGAATTCGCCGCGGCGATGGCAATGACCTCGCGCCGCGCCTGATCCTGATCGGCGGCAAAGCGGCGCCAGGCTACGTCATGGCCAAAGCCGTGATCAAGTGCATCAACAACGTTGCGCGCGTCATCAACGCGGATCCAGCGATGGAAGGCCGACTGCAGCTGATCTTCTACCCCGACTACAACGTCTCGGCCATGGAGAAGATATGCCCGGCGGCGGACCTGTCCGAGCAGATTTCAACGGCCGGCAAGGAGGCGTCCGGCACCGGCAACATGAAGTTCATGATGAATGGCGCGGTCACGATCGGCACGCTCGACGGCGCCAACGTCGAGATCCGCGAAGCCGTTGGCGACGAGAACTTCTTCCTGTTTGGCAACACCGTCGAGGAGATCGAGGCACTACGGGGCCAGTACGATCCGCAGGCCATCATCGATGGCGACGAGGATTTTCGCCGTGTAATGGACCTGCTGGAAAGTGGCCATTTCAATCATTTCGAGCCCGGGATCTTCGACGCGATCATCCAGTCGATCCGCGAACCCGCAGACATGTGGATGACGGCAGCCGATTTTCGCAGCTTCATCGACTCCCAGGATGCGGCAGGCAGAGCATACGGGGATCAGGTGCACTGGACACGCACGAGCATCCTGAACACCGCGAACTCCGGGCGCTTTTCAACGGACCGCACCATGCGCGACTACAACGAGGACATCTGGAACCTCGAGCCGATCACCCTCGAGAGTTCATGATCGAAAAAGGTACTCCCGACAGGCTCGGACCGTCACCCGACGATTCAGGCTGCAACTTCGCGCTGTATTCGGCGATCGCCGAACGCGTCGAGCTGTGCCTGTTTGATAGCAGCGGCAATGCCACTGCGACTCATGACTTACCGGAGCGATCCGACGGCGTATGGCATGGCTATCTCCCGGGCTGCACCCCGGGGCAACTCTATGGCTATCGCGTCCATGGCCCGTTCGATGTGACGCGAGGCCTGCGCTGTAATCCGCGCAAGCTACTCATCGATCCATGGGCACGGCGCCTGCAAGGCGCGTTTCGCTGGACCGATGCAGTCTTCGACAGCAACGATCTCGACAGCGCGGGCGCCGTACCCTTCAGTGTTGTCACACCGAACACCGTACTCTGCGAGGAAACAAAACCCCGCATCCCGTGGAGCGAAACGATCTTCTACGAATGCAATGTGCGCGCCTACACGATGCTGCATGCAGGTGTCGACGAGGCACAGCGTGGCAAGTTCTCGGGAATGGCGAACAACAAGATAGTCGAGTACATCAAGGCGCTCGGCGTCACGTCGGTCGAACTGATGCCGGTGTATGCCTTCATTGACGAACACCACCTGGTCGAAAAGAACCTGCGGAATCTCTGGGGCTACAACTCGATTTCGTTTTTTGCGCCCATGCCCCGATACGCGAACGCGGCAGCAGACCTCGAACTTCGCGACTTGGTCCGGACATTTCACGATGCAGGGCTCGAGGTTATTCTCGATGTGGCCTATAACCACACGGGCGAAGGCGGTGTAGACGGCCCCAGCATCTCTTTTCGCGGCCTCGACAACCTTGCCTATTATCGAACACCGCCCTTCGCGCCTGGCGAGTACATCAACGATACGGGTTGCGGCAACACACTTGATGTTGAGCACCCGCGAGTGCGTCAACTCGTTGTCGAGAGCCTCGCATACTTCTCAAATGTAATCGGTGTCGACGGATTTCGTTTTGACCTCGCCACGATTCTCGGGCGACGAGATCATGGCTTCTCCAAGGGGCATCCGCTGCTGCTCGACATCAGCAATGACCCACGCCTGGCCGACTGCAAGCTCATAGCCGAACCCTGGGATCCGGGCCCCGGTGGTTATCAGCTCGGCAATTTCCCGCCGCGCTGGGCGGAATGGAATGATGTTTACCGCGACGGCGTACGCGAATTCTGGCGAGGTGACCACGGCAAGAGCGGTGTGCTGGCGCGCCGAATTCATGGCTCCGCAGATATTTTCGAGGCCAGCGGGCGCGGCCCCGATGCGAGCGTGAACTTCGTGACTGCGCACGACGGCTTCACGCTGCGAGATTCCGTTAGCTATGTGCACCGCCACAATGAAGCGAACGGTGAGGACAACCGCGACGGACACTCGAGCAACTACAGCAGTAATTTCGGTGTTGAAGGTGACACGGACGACGCAACAATCAATCAGCAACGGCGTCGCCAGCGGTTGAACCTGCTGGCGACGCTCATGATGTCCCAGGGCACGCCGATGCTGCTTGCCGGTGACGAGTTTGGCAATTCACAGCAAGGCAATAACAATGCCTATGCTCAGGACAATGCAACCGGCTGGCTCGATTGGTCCGGTCTCGAGACTGACACAGAGTTCACCGAACAGGTTCGCGAACTGATCTGGCTGCGCCGGGAGATGCCGTTGCTTCGGCTACAGCGCTTCGTTCACGGCACACTCGAATTAGCCGATGGTTCGATCCGACTCGATTGGATCAACCAGGAGGGTGATACCAAGCGGGGCGCCGAGTGGGCGCATAGTCGAGCCTTTACCAAGGTGATCACGCGTGTTCACCATGACGAGAGCCAATCAAAAATCGCGATTCTGATTAACGCGCACGACGAAGATGCTGAGATGCGGTTGTCACACAGTGGCATGAAGCACGACTGGCGGATAGTGTTCTGCAGTGCCGAAGAAGGTTTCGAGCTAAATGGCGGAAAGACGGTCTCGCTGCCGGGACAGTCCATCGCTCTCCTGGTCGCGGAATAGTCCTATACAGGTAAAGCGGTCGAGTACTTGACGCGCCGCAGGACGAAGGTCGAACTCGCCGATTGCACGGCTTCGTGCCGCAGGATCTCGGCGTTGAGAAAATCGTTGTAGCTATCCATGTCGTGTGCGACGACCTGCAGCAGGTAATCGCGGTCACCTGATACAGAGAAGCACTCCATGACTTCGGGCAGCAGTGACACATGACGCTCGAAGTTCTGGCGATTCTTGTCCGTGTGCTCAGTCATCGCGACGAGAAGCAAGACCTGGATATTGAAGCCGGCAACCTTTGGATTCAGCAGGGCAACCTGCCGCTCGATGAGGCCGGCATCCTCGAAGTCACGAATACGCCGCCAGCATGATGTGCGCGACATGCCGACGAGTTCGGCGAGCTCACTTTGGTTGCGCGTTGCGTCCTTCTGCAGTTCGGCCAGGAGGCGTCGGTCGGTACGGGATAATTCCATCTGGACCTCTTACCCTATTTATTTACTTTTCTGAAACATTTGTTTCCATTTTACTCGGTTTTGGGCGCACTTTGGACCCCTGTTCACGGCAATACGCGCATAATGTCGAAAAGTTTTGTACGACCGATCCAACGCGGAGAATCCGACAATGGCAGATCTCTTTGAAAACCCGATGGGACTCGATGGCTTTGAATTCGTCGAGTTTGCGTGCCCTGATGAGGGTGTACTCGAAAACGCATTCACGCTCCTTGGCTTCACCGAAGTAGCCCATCATCGCTCCAAGAACGTGACCTTGTGGCGGCAAGGCGACATCAACTTCATCATCAATCGTGAACCGAAGAGTCGCGCCTGGTATTTCGCGCGTGAACATGGGGCATGTGCCTGCGGCATGGCTTTCCGTGTCAAAGACGCGCATGCCGCCTACAACCGTGCACTCGAACAAGGCGCAGAACCGGTTGAGATTCCGACCGGCCCGATGGAGCTGCGCCTTCCGGCCATCAAGGGAATCGGCGGCGCGACCGTCTACCTGATCGACCGCTACGAAGATGGCACGTCGATCTACGATATCGACTTCAATTTCATCGAGGGAGTCGACCGGCACCCCGAGGGTTGCGGCTTCACGGTCATCGATCACCTGACGCACAACGTCTACCGGGGCCGCATGGAGTACTGGGCGGACTACTACGAGAAGCTCTTTAATTTCCGCGAGATTCGTTACTTCGACATCAAGGGCGAGTACACGGGTCTGCTATCGAAAGCGATGACAGCACCTGATGGCAAGATTCGCATTCCTCTCAATGAGGAAGCATCGAAAGGTACCGGCCAGATCGAGGAATACCTGATGGACTTCAACGGCGAAGGCATTCAGCACATCGCGTTCGCCTGTGATGACCTCTATGCCTGTTGGGACCGGCTGAAGGAAAGCGGTATCGAATTCATGACCGCACCGCCCTCCGCGTACTACGAGATGCTCGAGGAACGGCTGCCGGGACACGGCGAGCCCGTAGACGAAATGCAATCCCGGGGCATTCTGCTCGACGGTACGACCGAGGACGATGAACCGCGCTTGTTGCTGCAAATCTTTTCGGCGAACATGGTCGGACCGACGTTCTTCGAATTCATACAACGCAAAGAAGACGAAGGCTTCGGCGAAGGCAACTTCAAGGCGCTGTTTGAATCTATCGAACGAGACCAGGTCGCCCGCGGCGTCGTCAACGCCGAGGCCTGACAGGAGCAAACCATGGAACTGAAACGTATTCATCACGTCGCCTACCGTTGCAAGGACGCGAAGGAGACGGTCGAGTTTTACCAGCGCGTGCTCAACATGGAGTTCACCGTGGCCTTCGCCGAGGACCAGGTACCGTCGACAAAGGAACCGGATCCCTACATGCACGTGTTTCTCGATTGCGGCATGGGCAACGTACTCGCGTTCTTTGAATTGCCGACACGCCCGGAAATGGACCGTGACCACAACACGCCGGAATGGGTTCAACACATCGCATTTGAAGTGGAAGACTACGATGCGCTGCTGGCCGCGAAGGAACGCGTGGAAGCCGAGGGTCTGGATGTTATCGGTCCGACAAATCACGGCATCTTCCAATCGATCTACTTTTTCGACCCGAACGGCCACAGGCTCGAACTCGTTGCCAACACGCAAACGCAGGAACAAATCGACGAACTGAAGCGCGTAGCGCCAGCTATGCTCGAAGAATGGAGCCAGACCAAGAAAGCTCCGCGCCATGCAGCCTGGCTGCACGAACTCGAATTCACAGGTAGTAAATAGATGAAACTAGCCACTCTCAAGGGCGGTCGCGACGGCCGCCTCGTAGTCGTGTCGAACGACCTGCACCGTTACATGGACGCAGCCGACGTGGCACCGACACTGCAGGCGGCACTCGATAACTGGGCACAATCCCGCCCTGCCCTCGAGATACTCGCAGCCCGCGTGAATGCCGGCGAAGGCGAGACCTTCGAGCAGGCTGACTGCGAGTCGCCGCTGCCGCGCGCTTACCAGTGGGCGGACGGTTCTGCGTACGTCAATCACGTCGAACTGGTTCGCAAAGCCAGGGGTGCAGAGATGCCCGAGTCTTTCTGGACCGATCCGCTGATGTACCAGGGCGGTTCCGATTCGTTTATCGGGCCGCGTGAGAATATCCCGATGGCCGACGAGGCCTGGGGTATCGACTTTGAAGCTGAGATCGTCATCGTTACCGACGACGTGCCGATGGGCGTGAGCGCCGAAAACGCGCTCGATCACATTCAGCTGATCATGCTCGTCAACGACGTCTCGCTGAGGAATCTTATTCCGGGCGAACTTGCCAAGGGCTTCGGTTTTTTCCAGTCCAAGCCATCGAGCGCGTTTTCACCAGTCGCTGTGACGCCCGACGAACTCGGTGATGCATGGCGCGACGGCAAGCTGCACCTGCCTCTGTTGTCCACCCTGAATGACAAGCCGTTCGGCAAGCCCGACGCCGGTGTCGACATGACGTTCCACTTCGGTCAACTGGTCGCGCACGCCGCGAAAACGCGACCATTGGCTGCGGGCTGCATCATTGGCTCTGGAACGATTTCGAACAAGCTCGACGACGGTCCCGGGAAACCTATCGAGGACGGTGGCGTCGGCTACTCGTGTATCGCGGAGATTCGTACGATCGAGACTATTAATGACGGCAAACCCAGCACCTCGTTCATGCACTTCGGAGACCGCATTCGCATCGAGATGAACGACGCAAACGGCGACTCGATCTTCGGCACGATCGACCAGGCCGTGGAGAAGTATGTCAATTAGGCTGTACAGCTACTGGCGTTCATCGGCCGCGTATCGCGTCCGTATCGCACTGAATCTAAAGGGACTTGAGCATGAAATCGTGCCTGTTTCCCTTGCCCCAGGCGTAGCGGAGCACCGCGGCGACGCCTATCGCGAAAAGAATCCGCAGATGCTTGTGCCCTTCCTTGAGGATGGTGAGCTGGGGATTGCTCAATCGATGGCGATTCTCGAATACCTGGAAGAAGCGTACCCGGGTGTACACCTGCTACCGCAGACGGAGCCGCTACGGAGCCGGACACGCGCCTTCTGCAACATGATTGCCTGCGACATACACCCGCTCAATAACCTGCGGGTAATGAATTACCTCAAGACAAGCTACGGTGCGGACCCGACTGGCGACTGGTACACCCACTGGGTCCACGAGGGATTCAGGGCGGCCGAAGTGCTGGCGGGCGACGGACCCTTCATTTTCGGCGACGAGGTAACCCTGGCGGAGACGTTTCTCGTCCCACAGGTCTACAACGCCCGGCGGTTTAACGTCCCACTCGACGAGTTCCCGAAGCTCGTTGCGATTGTCGATCACTGCAATGAACTAGCGGCGTTCCAGGACGCGGCACCCGAAGCTCAGTCCGACGCGAGCGCCTGAGCACGACACCCCGAAACGAAGTGGGCCCGACCATCGCTGGCCGGGCCCGGGCACTCTCTCTGGGAGAATGAGAAGAAGCTGGTTTCGGAACTCAGGCGATCAGTGGGCTGCCTCCCATGCGGCTGCGCGGGCATCACCTTCGGCGACCTGCTCGGCCGTCATGCGGGACGCGATGAACTCGCGTTTGCTGGCGGCATCAATATCCCCGAGGTCCTCGGCGAGGCTGAACCACATGTAAGCTTCAACCGGGTCGAATGAGTCCAGGAAGTCCATCGCGTAATACCGACCCAGTGAAATTTGTGCGGCCGTCACGCCCTGATTAGCTGCGAGCAAATACCACTCATTGGCGGTTTCATCGCTTTGCGGCACGCCCCAGCCATTCTGGTGCATAACCGCCAGGTTGAATTGAGCGTCCGCATGACCCTGTTCGGCTGCGATGCTGTAATACTTGATGGCCTGGTCGTCAAGCATGTCCACGCCGAAACCGTTGCCATACATGAGGCCCATACCGTAGGCGGCGTTGGCGTCACCTGAGTCAGCCAATTCCTGCCATTCGCTCAACGCAGTGGCATAATCGCCAGCGCTGTATGCATCCCACCCCTTCTTGAAATCGCCTGACCAGGCGACGGCGGCGAAAGCGAGTACGGAAGCAACCAGCAAGATGCGTGAAAACGTGCGCATGTCCAGTACCTTCAATGACTTATAAACGGCGCCATGTTCCTGGCACCACCGGTATGATCGCAGCGCCCGGGAATCGGGAATATGCGTGGATTTACGTAGGAACGTTGCAATCTCCTTATCTGCGTCGATCCGCGATCCGGGCGTTAATCGTCTGCACCAGTGCATTCAGGCTGTCGCGTTGCTCCTGCTTCAACATCTGCCTGAACGGCCCGGTGAAAAGGACAAATGCGATTAGCGGCAAGAACAGGAACGGACCAAAGAGCCCGAACAGGAAGAAGCCGGCGAGAATTATCATGAACAGAACCACTTTCGGAATGGCAAATAACCATCCGATCAGACCGGTCCAGTCCAGGGTCTCTGTCTCGTCGGGAACAATGAACGTACGTTGCTGCTCGGGTGTTTGCCTGGTCTTCAGCGTTCGCGGCTTGTGGTGCGTTGACTGCGGCGCATGTCGGTGCCGAACGGCCATCTTGGACGAATACGCCTCCTCACCGAGTCGTCTGAGCAGGGCATGCGCCTCGGACGCCTCCATGCTCCCCGGGTATTTGCGGATTATCTTGTTACAGAGGGACTTGGCCTTCGCCGCATTGCGCGTATTCGCGAAGCTCTCACCAAAACTGATGCTCTGGAAGGCGAACTGCGCTTCGTGCAGAAGTTTGTCGGCGCTAGCCATAGGCTGTGGGCATCCTTCCGTCTACTCGATGCGCCCATGATGACACATGCACCGATTGGCTACAGAGGAACTATCAGAAGCCTATCTGAGTCGTCGACCCATGCAGCATGATGTTCGTCGTCGATCCCTGCATCGCGAGTGGCGGGTGCGAACCGTCCTGGTCCGCTGCACTCCTGACCATATCGATCAGCACCAGTTTCGCAAGATTGAGCGCCGCTTTGCCGCGCTCACCCTGCAGGATTGACATATCTGCCGATGATTCCTTGAGTCCGTATGCGGTGACTACGAGCTTTTCACCCCGAAAATAGTAGGCGCCTCGATAACGTTCGCCATCGAGATGTACCGTCACTATTCCATCGGGCAATTTGACCATCGGGAGCTGGGCACGCAGACACACGTGATTCTGATTCAGGTACCCAAATTGTCCACACCTAGCCGAAAAATACGCTGGTGCGCATCACAGTCGGATACCTGAACCGACGCACATCGACGTTCAACATAAGTCGATAACGCGAGCGCCCGTCTTAGTAGCTCATCCCCATTCCACCGAATAATCCACCGAAAATAGCGCCAATCACGGCTCCTATGATCGCCAGGATTATGACAGCCGGTATCGCGGCAATTGCTGCCTTCACCATGAAGACGACCATGGACATAAACGGCATGCTGATATCGACGATGTTCACTTTGTTTGCATTGATGTCATCCATTGTTACACCTCATTTATGTTGCATAAGAAAACTCGGGGCAGTGGAAAACATAACTCCAGGGACCCCGCATTAGCGCGCACTTACGACGCGGAAAACCACGGATGCTGGCCAAACTGATTGCGCGGCACCGCTTCGCCACGCACAACATACCATTCAAATCCCCTAACCACGGAATCCAGGTACTTTCTGAGAAGCGGTCGAAGGCGGAGCAGGTATGGAATCCAGCGAACGATTACCGGCCAGTTCTGCAGTAAAGCCGGGTAAACGGTGATCCGGAGTACGCTGTTGTTCTCGTCGACCGGCGTGATCCTCCACGACACTGCTGCGATGGTGTCGTCGCGTCTGCTGATCTCGAGGTCGTAGCCAACGCCGTCGTGCCAGCGTAAGAACCGTCGCTTGTACACCAGGCCATTCAGATAGTGCACTTCATCCCGCGAATCCGGTCCTGGCCACGCCTGCACAGGATTGCTCGCGCAAAAAGGATGACACGCTTCGAGATTACCCGGTGTCGATATTGCGTCCCACACTTCATCTGCAGACGCTGCTATCCTCTGCTCCGCCATAACCGGCCACCGAAACTCAAGCAATCGCATGTCTGAACTCCTGCACCGGAAACCGGCGACCGGGACACTTGGTCGATTCGCCTTCTATCATGCCGTGGAATCCGACGTTTTGCGCGGCAATGTCGTAAGTCCGCATTAGTGACCTGGTCAGTGTCACAAGGGCTTCAAGTTGCTTCGCCGGAACATCTGTCTTTTCAAAATTGCCGACCAGGCAGATGCCAATACCAAGGAAGTTCCTGGCCATGTTGTTCGCGGAAAGATGTGTACCCCAGATGTTGAATTCGCGCCGCCAATCGCTGGCAACTTCGCCCATTGCAAGTCCGTTGCCGTTACCTATGACGTAGTGGTACGGAATGGCGTCGATCGGGTCGCCGCTCTGCCGCTCTCGGTGCACTCGTTGCAGGAAGTCGATCGTCGCGAAATCACCGGCGGAATGATGAATAACGATATGTCTCCATCGATTCGGCCAGTAGATCGCACCGGCGCCGGCCAATCCCAGGGCCGCACCTGCTGTAATCAGGAATCCCCTACGTTTCATCGGCAAACACATTATCAAAGATTGAGATATGTTCCCGGATCTGGAGACGCAATGTTTCGGGCACACCAATCACCACGGACTCGTCGCCTCGCCACACGATAAGCTCAACAGTTTCACCGGGCATGAACCCATCAGGATCGAAACCGTAGAAGCCGGCGTTGTAATAGGACTGTTCAGTTGGCGATTTTAGTGGGCCGCGATTGACCTCGGTCGACTCTTGAATTTCAGTTCCGCGCCGGAGTCCAACCTTATCTACCGGCCTCCACTTTGCCGGAGTGGCTCGTTCGCTCAGAACGTCGAAGAACGACATCACAGGCATGACCTGCACAATGACGATGCGCTGAGTATTATCGAAGACCCGAAAATCGCTCGGTCGATATTCTAGAGTCCAATGATCGTCCGAATGATAACGAAACCATCCCTGAAGGACGGGATCGATTATCAACAGGGCAGTCTGCTTGTCGACTTCAAACCAGTACTCACGTATGTCACGCCGACCTAAATCCAGAGACTTTACGGTGTCTCGCAATTCGGGTGGAACGCTGTGTAACCGAAGCTGCTCGAGCTCCTGAGTATGGCAGCCGAGCGCAAGCAGGCTACAGGAAGCGGCTAGCAGGGCCGGAAAACGCAGCCTATGTCGTACGTGAAACGTCAGTCGCATGGGATCTCCCAAAACCGCCAATAGCGATCATCGATTTTCTGCAGGCCGAGCTCGAACGGCGGCTACCTGTTCGGGCCAAACGATGAGTCTACCAAGGGAAAAGGCAATCGCAGTCACAATGTCCGATCATGCGACGGACTTGTGGGATACTAGTCGGAATATGGAAGACAGGATCTCCAGAATCGTCATTGTGGGTGGCGGTAGCGCCGGCTGGTTGGCTGCCGGAGTCATTGCAGCTGAACATCGCATCGACCCACAGGCAAAGCAGCCGTTTCAACTGTTGCTGATTGAATCACCGGACGTTCCGACAATTGGTGTAGGTGAAGGCACCTGGCCATCCATGCGGAGCACTCTTCAGCGCATCGGACTGTCCGAGACGGAATTTCTCCGGGAGTGTGATGCGAGCTTCAAACAAGGCACCTGGTTTCGCAACTGGAAAACCGGCAGCGGAGATACGTACAGCCATCCGTTTACCGTTCCAATCGATTATGCCGACATCAACCTCGCGCCTCATTGGCTAGCGCTGACCGATGCGCCGCCATTTGCGGATGCCGTGACTCCTCAGACGGCATTGTTTGCGGACTGCCTTGCCCCGAAACAGATTACGACACCGGAATACGCCTTCGTCGTGAACTATGCATATCACCTGGATGCCGGAAAATTTGCCGACCTGCTCCGCCGGCACTGCACTGAGAAACTGGGTGTAGAGCACGTTGCGGCGAATGTGTTGCAGGTGAATGCGGCCGAGAACGGAGACATTGGATCGGTCACAACCGACCGTTCCGGAGAGATAGCAGGTGATCTGTTTATCGATTGCACCGGGTCGAAAAGCCTGCTACTTGGTGAGCACTTCGGGATTCCATTCCAGTCACAGCAGGAGTATCTGTTTAACGACACCGCCCTGGCCACGCAGGTGCCATACACGAAAGAGAACCAGGCCATTCAGTCCTGCACGCATTCGACGGCGCAGTCTGCGGGCTGGATCTGGGATATTGGATTGCCGACGCGTCGTGGTATTGGTCACACCTACTCAAGCGCTCATATTTCGGACGATGAGGCCACGGCTCAACTGCTTGCCTATATAAAGGAGATTGCGGGAGACGCGGCCGCGGCCAGTGTTACGCCGCGCAAGATTGGGTTTCAGCCCGGCCATCGGCGGGAGTTCTGGCACAGGAATTGTGTGGCTATAGGTATGTCGTCAGGCTTTATCGAGCCGCTTGAAGCTTCGGCGCTGGTGATGATCGAACTGGCTGCGGGGATGATTGCAGACCAGCTGCCCCCGACCAGAGAAATCATGGATATTGTCGCCCAACGATACAATCGGAAGTTTCGGCGCCACTGGAATCAGATTATCGAATTCCTCAAGCTGCACTATGTTCTGAGTGACCGCAATGACTCTCCCTATTGGCAGGACAATCATGCGGCCTCATCCATCCCGGACAAGCTCAGCGAACAGTTAATGTTGTGGCACTATCGGAGTCCCTGGCACCAGGATGCGGAAGCGGTCGATGAACTGTTTCCCACCGCAAGCTATCAGTACATACTCTATGGCATGGGATTCAAGACGGTGCCCGGACAGACCTTATCCCACCAGCAGGGGCAGCGTCGGGCATCGGAGCTGTTTGGTAAGAATGCAGCCCGGGCAGGACAGCTGCAGCAGGCTTTGCCGAGTAACAGAGACCTGCTGAATAAAGTATCAGAATTTGGATTTCAGAAGCTGTGAACCGCGGCTAGTTGAGCAGAGTGTCTATATGAGCCAGTACGAGGTCCTGAACAAGGAAAAACACCAACAACTGCGAGTCAAGACGGGTTACGGCGCAGCTCTCGGTGACGCGGTCATTTATGTGATGACCTACCCCATGGAGTTCAGGGATATTCAGAGCTGTTACCCCATCCTGTTTACCAAGGATGCGAACACCGGAGGCTTTTTTGCCGCTGCCGTATTGGGTTTCGAAGCGGATCAGAATCTGTTTCTACTGGATGGTGGCTGGGATGCATCTTATATCCCTGCCGCGGTACAACGACAGCCGTTCCTGATTGCCACGGGCGGAGAAGGTGACGATCGACCGCCGGTGGTTTCCCTGGATCTGAATCACCCGCGAGTCAGTCGGGATAAGGGCGAATCATTGTTTGACAGTGAGGGTGAGCCATCGGAGTTCCTGAATCAGAAGATCGCATTGCTGGACAAGCTGCATAGTGGACTGCAACACGGCGTCGGATTCGTAGACACGCTGCTGCAGCATGACCTGTTGGAGCAGATCACTTTGGATATTGCCTTTAACGACGGCAGCAAACAGACTTTGCAGGGTTTCTATTGCATTGCGGAAGAGCAGCTTTATCGGCTGAAGGGAGATGTGCTGGAGTCGCTGAACCAGGCTGGTTACCTGCAACCCGTATTCATGGCAGTCGCCTCACTGTCCCGCATGCGTGGTCTTATCGAAAGACGAAACCGGCTCCGGGTGTAGAGAGAGGTTCGAGTGATCCTATGACTAGCCAGCATGTCCTGAACGAGATAGACCGGACGATTGCCGAGAGAGCTGACGTCAGTGTCGCAGATCTCAGCGATGACCTGCTCGCGTCCGATCAGCCGCTGGTCCTGAGAGGCTTGGCCGCCGATTGGCCCGCCGTCCAACATGGCCTCGAGTCAGCCGACAAGATCATCGAGTACCTGCAGGAGTTTGACTCGGGCAATGTGGTCACAACCCTCTATGCGCCGCCCGAGGCAGCCGGACGGATGTTCTATAACGAGGACATGACCGACTTCAACTTCGAATACCGTCGGATGGCGCTGAAGGACGCCGTGCAGCAGGTCCGTTCTCATGTCGATCTGCCTTCGCCACCGTCACTGTATATCGGCTCAACTAACGTAGACCACTGGCTGCCGGGATTCCGGGAGCAGAACGACTTCCCGATTCAGCACCTGGCGCCGCTGGTCAGCATCTGGATCGGCAACCAGAGCCGGGTATCGGCCCACTATGATTTCCCGTCCAATATTGCCTGCGCCGTCGCGGGGCGGCGAAGGGTCATCGTGTTTCCGCCGGAACAGTTACCGAATCTTTATGTTGGGCCGCTGGACTTCACGCCGGCAGGACAGCCTATCAGCCTGGTGGACTTTCACGCGCCGGATTATGAGCGCTTCCCGAAATTCAGGGGCGCAGTCGAAACCGCTCAAATGTCAGTGCTGGAACCCGGGGATGCCATCATCGTTCCCAGTATGTGGTGGCATCACATGGAAGCGTTGGACGCATTTAACGTGCTGGTGAACTACTGGTGGCGCAGCTCGCCATCCTACATGGGGCCACCGTTAAGCGTGTTACAGCATGCGATGCTGGGTCTTCGAGACTTACCTGAAGCACAAAAGAAACAATGGCAGGAGTTGTTCGATTTTTATGTGTTCAATCCTTCGCCGGAAAACTTTGATCACATTCCGGAAGCTGCGCGTGGCGTGCTCAATCCTATGGACGAGCAGACCGCGCGGCAGATTCGCAAGATGTTAAGAGATAAACTGTTGTAGGCGCCAAAGTCCAATGTCATCAAAAAAAGTACAGAATGTAGTCGTCGTGGGCGGAGGTACCGCGGGCTGGACCGCGGCGGCCGCTGTAGCGAAGCTGATCGGCGCCAACCTGAACGTCGTGCTGGTGGAATCGGATGCCATTGGCACTGTTGGCGTAGGCGAGGCAACAATACCGCCTTTCAGAACGCTGCATCGTCTCTTGAAGATTGACGAGGCCGATTTTCTATCCAAGGTGCAGGGCACGTTCAAGCTGGCCATCCAGTTCGAGAACTGGCGGGCTAACGGCCATGACTATATTCATTCTTTTGGCGTCACAGGCCAGGGCTGCTGGGCGGCAGGCTTTCAGCACTTCTGGCTCAAGGCGAGGGCGCTTGGTTTTGGCGAAGACTATAGTTGTTACGCCCCGGAACTGATGGCGGCGAAAGCAGGCAAGTTCGGTCTGCTGCAACAGGATGCGCTGAGCTATGCATACCATATCGATGCCACGGCCTATGCCGGGCTGCTGCGCCAGCAGGCCGAACAGGATGGTGTAACCCGGGTCGAAGGCAAGATCGTTGACGTTCATCAGACTGAATCCGGTGACATCTCTGAAGTGGTGCTGGAATCAGGACAGGTCGTAAACGGCGACCTGTTTATCGACTGCAGCGGTTTTGTCAGCCTGCTGTTGGGC
>Ga0209456_10000460_pt1 | contig 22176 bp, 21 predicted proteins | sample COG_11_FD_184755 | JGI IMG/M metagenome (GOLD analysis project Ga0209456, IMG submission 184755) | Pelagic marine sediment microbial communities from the LTER site Helgoland, North Sea, for post-phytoplankton bloom and carbon turnover... | ecosystem: Environmental > Aquatic > Marine > Neritic...
CCGAGCCTGGCGACAGGCGAGAGCCTGCGGTTCGGTTACGTGGACGTCGCCACCACGACAGACCGGATCTACGCCCTGTTCTCCGGTCGGACCCGCGCCGGCCACCCGGACGACGCGGTGTACGGACGCGAGGTGCACGTGTTCGACTGGGACGGCACGCTGCACTCGGTTCTGCATCTGGACGCGGACGCCATGGCGATCGCCGTGGACCCTCGGCGAAACCGCCTTCTCACCGTACGACATCTGCCGTCCCCGGCCGTCCTGTCGTACGAGCTACGGCCGGAGACGCGCCTGGCGGTGCGAATGGCGCGAGCGGACTGACCGACCGTTGAGGTGGGCCGCGGTGTCCGGTACATTCGGCCACCGTGACCACACCGACCCGTTCCATTCGGTTTCCGTTCGAGACGACAGAGCTCGACAACGGGCTGACGGTGATCCTGCAACCGGATCGCTCCAGCCCCGTCGTCGCGGTGCACGTCATGTATCACGTCGGCTCGAAGGACGAGCGCCCCGGCGGCACCGGCTTCGCCCACCTGTTCGAGCACCTGCTGTTCCAGGGCTCGGAGCACGTCGAGGAGGCCGAGCACTTCCGGCTCATCCAGGAAGCTGGGGGCACCCTCAACGGTTCGACGTGGTTCGACAGGACCAACTACTTCGAGACCATGCCTTCTCACCAGCTGGACCTTGCGCTGTGGCTCGAGGCGGATCGGATGGGCTGGTTCCTGCCTTCCATCACGCAGGGCAAGCTGGACAACCAGCGCGACGTGGTGAAGAACGAGCGCTTGCAGTCATACGAAAACCGTCCCTATGGGCTGGCCACCGAGACGGCTCTGCACCACGCGTTCCCCGCCGGGCACCCGTACCGTCACCCGACCATCGGTTACATGGAGGACCTGGACCGCGCGACTCTCGACGATGTGCGGCGCTTCTTCAGGACCTGGTACGGACCCGAGAATGCGGTCCTCGCCGTGTGCGGGGACTTCGATGCGGAAGATGCCCTGCGCCGGGTGGATCGCTTCTTCGGTGAGATCCCCAGGGGCGATTCTCCGGTTCGCTCGGCGATGGCTCAGCCCGCGGGTGGCGCGCCGGAGGTCGTCCGTCTCGAGGACTCCGTCAGCGTTCCGCGGGTGTACATGATGTACCCCGCGCCGTCGTTCCGATCCGACGATTACGAAACCTCCGCCTTGATCGCGTCGGTTCTGGCGGGCGGGCGATCGTCGCGCCTGTACCAGGAGCTCGTGTACGAACGGCGCATCGCGGCCGACGTGCACGCCTTCGTGTGGCCCCTCGAGGATGTCGGGATGATGTGGGTGGTGGCGACAGCGCGGCCGGGAGTGAGTGCGGAGGCTCTTCGCGCGGGCCTGGACGAGACGCTCGGGCGGCTGGCGGACCGGCCTGTCACCGACGAAGAGGTGTCCGGCGCCCGTCGTCGAGCCCGCCGCCAGCTCCTGCTCCAGCTCGAAAGCGTCGGTGGACGAGCCGGGGCCCTGGCCCTCGCGGCCGTCGTGCGCGGCGACCCCGAATACGTCAACGACGCCTTCGATCGCTACGGCGCGGTGCAGACGACGGAGTTGAGGGACCTGGCGCCGCGCATCCTGGTGGAAGAGAGGCGGACCGTGGTGGACGTCGTCCCCCTCGCACCGCGGGAGTCGTCGAAGCCATCCCCCGAGGTACTGCCGTGAGCCTGGATCGATCGCGCGCTCCGGAGGCTGGCGTCGCTCGAGGCCTGCAGATTCCACGACCTGAGCGCCACCGGCTCCCGAACGAGATGATGGTGGCCGCCGTGCGTCGGCCGCGGCTGCCGGAAGCCACGGTCAGTCTCGTGCTGCCGGCTGGTGCGGATTCGACGGGGCCGAACCAGTCGGGCCTGGCGTCCCTGGTCGCCAAGGTCCTGCCTGAAGGTGCGTCCGGTAAGAGCTCGCGCGAGATGGCCACCTGGCTGGACGGACTCGGGGTGCATCTGGGAGTCGCGGTAGGGTACGACTCGATGATCGTCCGCCTCCACACGCTCTCCGGGCAGTTGGCCCCGGCCCTCGATGCGCTGGCGGCCGTGGCGTTGGAGCCGGACTTCCCGCCGGACGAGGTGGAGCGATGCCGAAGCGAACGACTCGACGCCATCCGGAGGCTGAAGGACGAGCCCGCGGACGTGGCAGCCGATGTGTTGGCCGAGCTCCTGTTCGCCGATCATCCCTACGGACGCCTCACTCGTGGCCGGGAGGACACGGTCGAGAGCCTGGCACGGGAAGACCTGGCCGGGTTTCACGCCCACCGTTTCAGTCCCCGGGCCGCCACCCTGGTGGCGTGCGGCGATCTGCCCGAAGACTTCAGCGACCTCGTGGCGGCCCGGTTCGGCGACTGGTGGGGCGAGGCCGTGGACACGGAACCGCCGGCGCCCGCCCGCAGGGTCGCGAATCCCGGGATCGTGCTCGTGGACCGCCCCGGGAGCGCCCAGTCGGAAATTCGGATCGGCGGCATCGGACTCAGGCGAGGGGATCCCGACGAGCCAGGCGGCCGGGTGGCCAACGCCATCCTGGGTGGCCTGTTCAACTCGCGGCTCAACATGAACCTGCGCGAGGACAAGGGATGGACGTACGGCGCTCGCTCCACTATGTCCATGAGGCGTTCCCCGGGGCCCCTCAGTCTGCGCGCGGCCGTCGAGACCGCCGTGACTGGTGCCGCCGTCCAGGAGATGCTCCGGGAAGTCCGGGCCATGCGTGAGTCGCCTCCGACCGCCGGAGAGATGCGGACGGCCTCCGGGGCCCTGACCCGGTCGCTCCCCCTGCGCTTTGAAACGAACGCGCAGATCGCGGGCACGATCGCCGAACAGGCCATCTACGGTTTGCCGGATGACTACTGGGACACGTTTCCGTCCCGGATCGAGCAGGTTTCGGCGGGCGAGGTGCAGGATATGGCCTTGCGGTTGCTCGATCCCGACGATCTCGCAGTCCTCGTGGTGGGCGACGCCGGGGCGGTGCTGCCGGGTCTCGAGCAGCTGGGACCGGTGCTGCTGCGGGACGCGCCTTGAGCTTCGGTATGTTTTCGGTTATTCTGGGGTCGTGTCCACGGTGACCCATTGAACGATTCAGGCGAAAGATCAGGGGCTCCCGGCATGCGGGCGAGTCGCTCGGTGTACGAGGGCCGGATACTGGACGTTCGAGAGGACACCGTGCGGTTCCCGAACGGAAGCGAGGGCATCCTCGAGATCGTTCGGCATCGGGGCGCCGCCGCGGTCCTGCCGCTGTATCGGCGGGATGAATGCGAGCCCGGAACGGGCCCCGACGTCGTCCTGTTGCGTCAATACAGGTACGCGGCGGGAGGCACGTTGTGGGAAGCGCCGGCGGGCAAGCTGGACGAGGGGGAAGCCCCGGAGGTCTGTGCGTCCCGGGAGCTGGAGGAGGAAGCGGGGATCAAAGCCAACCGGCTGATTCCGCTCACCACCCTCCTGACCACGCCTGGCTTCTCGGACGAGCGCGTCTACCTCTTCCTGGCCACGGGCCTGGAGAAGGGGCGCCAGGCGCTGGAGGAGCACGAGGTCATCGAGTGCCACAGGATGCCGCTGGCGAAAGCGGTGGAATTGGTCCTGTCCGGTGACATCGTGGACGGAAAGACCGTCAGTCTATTGCTGATGGCGGCCGTTGCACCGGCTCTGTGGGGTGGGTGAAGGAACCCTGCACGGGGTTTGGAGCAACAATCGCCGACTGGCAGGTGTCTGAAGGACAGGGGAAGAGATCTGTTCCGGTGGTGACTGCGCCGGAAGAACCATAAGAAACGACAAGCGACAGTGGAGTGACCTCGAAGGTGCCGGTAGGTTTCGGCGCCGGTCGCACGGTCGCTCCCGGGCGGGGAAGCCGGGGAACGCGGGAGAACGCAATGACGAACGCGACAGAGTCCAGAAAGCTCGTTGGTTCAGAATCGCCCGTCGATGAGCGGACGCTGCGGGCGAACCTCAAGGAGCTGGATGACGCAGCGCTGGTGGCAGAGTATCTGGATGGCAGGCGTCACGCCTTCCACGAGCTGGCCGAGCGCTATCACACGCGCCTTCTGAACTTCATCTACCGGACGATCGGAGACCGCGATCGTGCCGAAGACCTGGTCCAGGAGACGTTCGTTCGCGTGTACCGGCACCTGCACCGGTTCGATCCGACCAAGAAGTTCTCGACGTGGATCTACACGATCGCGAGCAACCTGGCGAAGAACGAACTGCGCAACCGGTCGCGCAATCCCCTGGTGCTGTTCCAGGCGATCAAGAAGCACTGGGAGGCGGATCACAGGCCCCTGCAGTGGGAAGACAGCTCCTACTCGCCGGACGACCTGTTCCGAAAGCGGCACTTGCGGGAGCAGGTCGAGAAGGCCGTAGCGGAGCTGCCGGAGCACCACCGGGTGGTGTTCGTGCTGCGCGAGATGGAAGGCAAGACGTACGAGGAAATTTCGGAGATCACCGGCGTCACGCTCGGCACCGTCAAGTCGCGGTTGAACCGGGCCCGGAACAAGTTCGCCCTCATCATCGGCCCGATGTTGGAATAGTCGCGAGCGAACAGAGCGGAATCACCCGAGAGGCGGCCACCAGGCCGCCTCTCTCGCATCCGGGAACCGGCGGGAACAACCTTCCCCCACGCGCGTAGTAATCGCACGCTGAAGGCAATCGACCTGGTGCAGGTCGTTGGGGCGCTAACGGACGAGATTTGGCATACGATTATGTCGTGCGATCATTTCATTGAACGGTACACGGACTTCAGGGATGGTCTCCTGGATGCCGATACAACGGCGGAGGTCGAGACGCACCTGGCCGCCTGCCCTTGCTGTGCGCGTTACGATCGGGTGATGCGGCGCGGCCTCGAACTGCTGTCGGATATCCCGCTTCCCGAGAGTTCTGACGACTTCATGCCGCGGCTCCGCCACCGGCTGTACAACGTGGACTGCGGCGTTGCCGAAGGACGCAGGAGCTTCGGCGGGAGCGCCGCGTTGGTCGGAGTGGCAGCGGTCGGGTTGCTGGCACTGTTCTGGCTCCCTTTCGCGGCGAGCGTACCCCTGGAGATGGAGCTTCCGGCCGTGTCGGCGCAGTTCCCTCCGCAGGGATCCGTGGAGGTGCCGTCACTCTTCCGCAGCGGTCCGTTCGTGACTACCCTCCTGCTTGAGGATGAAACGCACCTGGACGGATATCTCACGGAGTTCGAGTGGCCGCCTCTCCAACAGTCGTATTCCGCCGTCGCCGTCGAAGCTTCCTACCTCGCGTCGGAGCCCGCACTCTTCAACCGCTGAGTTCTGGGATGCGAGTGGACCGCCGCCTTCTACGGGGGATCGCTTGAGCCTCGCGGCGGATCGTAGTCTCCTCAACATCGTTGAGCGGGGTGACGTCGAGGGTGTGTTCTTCTTTCACGGCGACGCGGAGCGCCTTCGCGACGACGCTGCTCGCACCCTGGTGGAAGCGGCCATCGATCCTGCCACCCGCGACTTCAACCTGGATACGTATCGAGCCTCGGAGGTCAGCCCTGAGGCCCTGGCGGCGTCCCTGGGGATGCCTCCCGTGATGGCGCCCCGCCGCGTCGTGGCCCTGTTCGGTGCTGAGCGACTGACCCCGACGGGGTGCGGTGTGGTTGAGAAAGTACTCGAGCGGACGCCGCCCGAACTGACGCTCGTGGTGACGGCGACGATTCCAAAGGGTTCGCGTAAGGCATTCTATCAGAAGATGAAGAAGGGAGCGGTCGCACTGGAGTGGGCCGCCCCCCGAGACGCCGAAATCCCCGGTTGGCTGATTGAGCGGGCGAGGGAGAAACATGGGGTCGTCCTCGAGCCTCGGGCCGCCGAGGCCCTCGCCGCGGCCGTGGGGAGCGACCTCGGCCTGCTCGAGGCCGAACTCGAGAAACTGGCCTCCACCGGGGACGGATCGCCGGTCACGATCGACCGAATCGCCCAGCTCGTGCCTAACGTCAGGCCCGTGAATCGGTGGGCATGGCTCGATTCGGTTGCCGAGCGCGACTACCGGACGGCGCTGGCCGACCTGCCGACCCTTCTCTCGGCGCCCGATTCCAGCGCCGTGGGACTGATCAGCGCCATGACGGACCACCACCTGCTTCTCGGCATCGCTGCCGAGGGAGGCGCGTCTCTCCTGGAGCGCACTCTTGGCGAGGTCGGCAAGCCATACCTGAAATTCAAGGTACGCACGTTCGCCGGTCAGTCGCGGCGGTGGAGAGGCGAGGAGGTCGATCGCGCGCTCCGGCTTCTCCGCCGGGCGGACGGGCGGTCGAAGACTACCGGTGGTCGCGACGCGGCCGTTCTCGAGGAGCTTCTCCTCGGACTGCAGGCGCTGCAGGCGGAAGGGCGATCGTGATGCCCGGCCGCACCCTGAGGTCACTTCGCAACAGCGGGCGGTCAGCGGGGTGGACCGTACTCCTGCTGGCGCTGGGCGCGGGTCTGGCGCCCGACCTGGCCGGGCAGTCCAGCCCGCTTCTCGACTCCGTCGAACGCGCGGCCGATCTCGGACAGGCGGACGAAGCCCGGCGTCTCCTCGATGACTGGTTCGCCTCCCCGGATGCCTCGGACCGGCAGGCCGATGTCGAGCGGGCACGGTTTCTCCGGGCGCGCCTCACTGCAGATCTGGACTCGGCCCGCGTGGACTACTTGTGGGTTTCCGTCAGAGCCGACAACCGATATGGGGCTGCGGCCCGACTCAGGCTGGCGCAGATGTACGTGGCGGAAGGGCGCCTCGATCGTGCGGAAGAGGACCTGGCGAGGATGCGGGCCGATTTCCCCGGCAACCCGTTGACCTTCACGTCCTGGCTGTGGACGGGCAACGTGCGTGCCGCCGCTGGCGACTTCGCAGGTGCCTGTGCGGCGTGGGAGACCGCCGCTTCCCTGCAGGGGAGCCCCGCGACGCAGTCAGACCGGGAGCTCGTTCGGTCGGCGCTGGAGACATGTCGCAATCCGCGGGGCGCGGCCGTTCCGGCGGAATCGTTCTCCGTGCAGTTGGGGGCCTTTGCCTCGAGGGAGACGGCCGAGGACCTGCGCAATCGCGTGGTGGCCTCGGGGAGCACGGCCCGCTTGCTCGCGCCGTCGGATCCAGGCGGGCTGTACCGCGTCCGTTCGGGACGATTTGCCGGTCGCGAGGCAGCGGCTCGCCACGCCGTACGCCTCGCGGGGGCAGGCTTCGAGAGCATCGTCGTCCCGGGGGAGCCGTGAGCCGGGCCGCGGCGAACACGCCGCTGATCCAGCAGTACCTGGACGTCAAGGCTCGCCACCCGGATTCCATCCTGTTCTTCAGAGTCGGAGACTTCTACGAGATGTTCTTCGAGGACGCCGAGGAGGGGAGTCGCCTGCTCGGAATCACTCTGACCTCACGGAACAACGGTGGTTCGGGCCACGTACCCCTGGCCGGAGTGCCCGCGAAGGCGATCGACGACTATCTGCCCAGGCTCGTCCGCCAGGGCCGGCGGGTCGCCATTTGCGAGCAAGTCGAGGATCCATCGGAGGCCGAGGGTATCGTACGCCGGGAGGTCACGGAAATCGTCACACCCGGGGCCACCCTGGAGGACTCACTCCTCAGTTCCGGGCGCAACAACTTCGTTGCGGCGGTAGTGGGCACTGGCCCTGTTGGGATCGCGACCGCCGATCTCTCGACCGGTGAGGTCGAGGTACGGGAATGCTCCCTGGGAGCCGTGGCCGACGAGCTCACGCGCCTCGAGCCGGCCGAGGTGGTGACCGCTCCGGAATCCGCGCCCCTGCCGCAGGGCCCCTGGGTGGTCACTGAGCGCGAAGCGTGGCGATTCGCCCCGGACGTTTCCGCCGAAGTGATCAAGCGACTGTACCGCGTCCGGGATGTCGCCGGATTCGGACTCGACGCTGGCGAGACCCCGCACATGCTTGGCGCCATCGGTGCCGTTCTTGGTTACCTGGAAGAGGTGCGGCCGGGTGGGACCGGACACCTCAAAGCCCCTCGCGTGGAACGGTCCGGCCATTACCTGCACCTGGACGAAATGACACGCCGGAACCTCGAGGTGGTCGAGCCGATCCGAGGCGACGCGGACGCGACCCTGCTGCACGTGCTGGATCGCACCCTCACACCGATGGGCCGCCGGATGCTGCGGCGCAGGCTTCTCGCTCCGCTGGTGAACCTGCTGGAGATCGAGGCAAGGCTCGAGGCGGTGGCGGAGATGTACGAGTCGGCAGGGGATCGGCGCGCGATGCGCGAGGCGCTCCGTCACGTCCAGGACCTGGAGCGACTGGCGGCCAAGATCTCGGCCGGACGGGTCAGCCCCCGGGAACTCCTCGCTCTGGTCCGGTCGCTCAGCGCGCTTCCCGGCATCCTCGCTGCGGCGGGTGAGCCGGCCTCGGCCCGACTGCGGGAACTCCTGGGCGATTTCGACGTGCTGGACGACGTGCGCGAAGCGATCGAACGTGCCATCGATCCGGATGCGCCCGCTCTGCTTTCCGCGGGCGGAGTCATACGCCCGGGATACTCGGCCGAGCTCGATGAGATTCGCGGCCTGCGGGACGGTGCGGTGGACTGGATCGCCGGACTGCAGAAGAGCGAACGCGAGAGCACCGGCATCGAGAGTCTCAAGATCGGCTACAACAAGGTCTTCGGTTACTACATCGAGATCACCCGTACCCATCTCGACCGGGTGCCCGACCGGTACATGCGGAAACAGACGCTCAGCAACGCCGAGCGGTACGTGACGCCGGAGTTGAAGGAAGGGGAGGAGAAGATCCTGGACGCCGAGTCCCGTATCGCAGCCCTGGAATCGGGTCTGTTCGCCGAGCTGCGGGACTCGCTCGAGTCCGCGACCCCAAGGCTCCAGGACACGGCGGAGCGGGTCGCGGAATTGGATGTGCACGCTGCGCTCGCCGACGTGGCGGAGCGAAACGGCTACGTGCGCCCCGCGATGAACGACGGATTCGGCCTGGAAATCAAGGCGGGTCGGCACCCGGTGGTCGAGCAGATGATCGTACGCGAGGACTTCATCCCCAACGACGTGCGGCTGGATCGCGACGCCTTCGCCATGATTCTCACCGGCCCGAACATGGCCGGGAAGTCCACGGTCCTGCGCCAGGTGGGCCTGATCGCGCTCATGGCCCAGAGCGGGTCCTTCGTCTCCGCCGATTCGGCCAGGTTGGGGGTGTGTGACCGCATCTTCACCCGCGTGGGAGCTTCCGACAGCCTGGCGCGTGGCCAGAGCACGTTCATGGTCGAGATGACGGAGACTGCCGCCATCCTGAGCGGGGCCAGCGACCGCAGCCTGATCCTCCTTGACGAGATCGGTCGGGGGACGTCTACCTACGACGGCGTGGCCATCGCCTGGGCGGTCACAGAGTTCATTCACGACCGGATCGGTGCGCGGACCGTATTCGCCACCCACTATCACGAGCTGGTGGAGCTGGCCGACAAGCTTGCGGGAGTGACGGCGTGGAACGTGGCCGTGCGAGAGACGGGCGAAGATATAGTCTTTCTCCGCCGGCTGGAGCCAGGGGGGTGCGACCGTTCGTACGGGGTGCACGTGGCCCGCCTGGCGGGCGTCCCCCGCGAGGTGATCGATCGGGCTTTCACCGTCCTGCACGAGCTCGAGGACGGTCCCGGCGGCGGCACGCGGCTCAGCCACCTCGGCGAGCGTGAACGGGGACAGTTGACGCTGTTCGACCTGCGCCCGTCTCGCCTGGTGGAGAGGATCTCAGAGCTCGACGCGGAGCGCATGACGCCGCTCGAGGCTCTGGTGGCGCTGGAAGAACTCCGCAAGCTGGCGGAGGAGGAGGGGACGTGAGTTCCGCGCGGGGACGTGACGAGATCTCCCGGTCCCGGTCGTGGTCCGTGACCCTCACCCTCGCGATCGTGTCGACCGCGATCGGCTGTGCGGACACGGTGAATCCGACGGCGGGCGGTCTCAGGCTCGGGGTTCAGAACGCTCCACTCAAGCCGCCGGTGCGCATCGACTCGCTGCACCCGTTCGAGTATCCGGCTTCTGCCTGGTCGTACGGGGCCAGCGGCACGACCGTCCTGAAGATCCTGATCTCGGAAACGGGATCTGTGGATTCAGCGTTCGTGCTCCAGTCCAGCGGCGATCAGGCCCTGGATTCGGCGGCGATCGCGAACTCCCGGCGCCTGGAATGGGAGCCGGCCGAACAGGGCGGACGCCCGATTCCCATCTGGGGACGTCTGCCCGTCATATATCCGAGACCGGAGGAGCGCCCCGATGAGCCATAGGCCGCATCCGAAGCCCTATGACGACGTGCTCCAGACCATCGGGTGGACCCCCCTCATCCGCCTCAACCGCGTCACCGGCGGAGCGCGGACACCGGTGTACGTGAAGGCCGAGTCGTTCAACCCCGGCGGTTCCGTGAAAGACCGTGTCGGTGTGGCCCTGATCGAGGCGGCCGAGAGGGCTGGCAAGTTGCGGCCCGGCGGAACGGTCGTCGAAGGCACCTCGGGCAACACCGGAATCGGGCTCGCAGTCGCAGCGGCCGTGAAGGGATATCGGTGCGTGTTCACCATTCCCGACAAGATGAGCGAAGAGAAGATTCGCTTGCTGCGCGCGTTCGGTGCTGAAGTCATCGTTACGCCGACCGTGGAACCGGATCACCCGGAGTACTACGGGACGGTGGCGCGTCGGATCGCCGAGGAGACGCCGAACGCGTTCCTGGCGGATCAATTCTACAACCCGGTCAATCCCGAGGCGCACTACCTGACGACCGGTCCCGAGATCTGGGAGCAGACCGAAGGCCGGGTGACTCACTTCGTAGCCTCTCCGGGCACCGGCGGTACGATCAGCGGGGCGGGGCGCTACCTGAAGGAAAGGAATCCGGCCGTTCGCGTGATCGCGGGCGATCCTGAGGGGTCCGTCTTCGCGGGCTATTCCGAAACCGGCGAGATCGGAGAAGGGGCCCCGTACAAGGTCGAGGGAATCGGCAACGACAAGCTGCCCGGCACGCTTCACTTCGAGTGGATCGATGAGTTCCGGACCCTTGACGACCGCGCGTCCTTCCAGATGGCGCGCCGCATTACGCGAGAAGAAGGAATGTTCGTCGGCGGATCGACAGGCTTGATCGTGCACATCGCCGCCGAGGTGGCCCGCGAGGTAGACGATCCGGAGGCCTGCGTGGTGGCGATTCTGTGCGACACCGGCGAGCGCTACCTTTCCAAGGTGTTCAACGACGATTGGCTCGAGGCGAACGAAATGGGTGACCTGGTGCAGGTTTCCGCGCCGGTGGGGCGGGAGGATGAGTGAGCCGATGAAGGTGGCCGTCGTCCTTGGAGGGGCGAACGAGGAGCGGAACGTGTCGCTGGCCACGGGCCGGGCCGTCGCCGCCGCGCTCCGGGAGCGCGGTCACGAGGTCGTCGCCGTGGATCCGGCTCACGGAGCCGTACTGCCCGAGGACGAAGCCAGGATGCTGGGCGGGGACGTCGGCGCCGATCCCCCGGGGATCGAGGAGTTGGCGCGCCTTGGCAGTTCGGCCGTCGGAGCCGCCCTGGCGGATCTGCCGGCGGTCCGAAGGGCGGACGTCGTGTTCCTCGCGCTGCACGGCGAGTACGGGGAGGACGGTACCGTCCAGGGTCTGCTGGACCTGGCCGGTGTGCCGTACACGGGCAGCGGATGCCTCGGGAGCGCCGTGGCGTTCGACAAGCGAGTCTCGAAGGAACTGTTCGCGCACGCGGGAGTGCCCACGCCGGCGTGGGCCGGGGCCTCGGCGTCACCCACGGAAATCGTGGAGGCGTTGGGCCTGCCACTGGTCGTGAAGCCGGCTTCCGGGGGATCCACGGTCGGTCTCACGGTGGTGCGAACAGCGGACGAGCTTCGGCCGGCGATAGACCTGGCCGCTCGCTATGACGCTGACGTTCTCTGCGAAGCTTTCATCCCGGGGCGTGAACTCACGGTCGCCGTCCTGGAAGGTGAGGCGTTGCCGCCCGTCGAGATCATCCCGAGCCACGACATCTACGATTACGAGTGCAAGTACTCGGCAGGTCTGTCCCGGTACGAAGCCCCGGCCCCCCTCTCGACCGTCGAGACCGAGCGTCTGCGGGACCTCGCGGTGTTGGCTTACGGGGCCCTCCGCCAGGCCTCCTACAGCCGGGTGGACTTCAGGCGCGCGGACGACGGGTCCTTCTGGTGCCTGGAGGCGAATAGCCTCCCCGGAATGACCTCCACCAGCCTCGTACCCAAGGCCGCTGCAGCGGCGGGCATCGGGTTTCCCGAGTTGTGTGAGAGTATCGCCCGTGCGGCCGTGCGGCGCACGGGTGAGAGCGCAGGGCGCCGCTGATGGGCTTCTCCGACCGGAGGTATGACTCACGCCGTCCCGCGGGCCGTCGCGGCTACGGAGGAGGCGGCTGGAGCAGCGGGAGTGGATACGGGGGGCAGGGCGGAGGAGGCGGCTTGCTCGGGTACACGCTCACTCCCTGGGTCAAGCGCCTGCTGATCGCCAATTTCGCGGTGTTCATCTCGATCAGTGTGCTTGGACTGGTGCCATTCTCGTGGGCCGTGGACACGCTCGGCTTCTCGACCCCCGACCTGCTGCGGCATCCCTGGTCGCCGGTCACGTACATGTTCGTCCACGCGAACCAGTTCGGGCACATCTTCTTCAACATGCTGATCCTGTTCTTTTTCGGCCCGCCTCTTGAGCGGGCCTGGGGTGGGCGGGAGTTCCTGAAGTTCTACCTGGTATGTGGCGTCGGGGCGGCGCTGACCTCTGTCTTGCTATACCGGTGGATCGGGCCCGTATCGGTCATCGGAGCATCCGGGGCCCTGATGGGCGTGATGCTCGCGTTCGCCTTGAAGTGGCCCAATGCCCGTGTTTTCCTGTGGTTCATCATCCCGGTCAAGGTCAAATACCTGGTCGGGGTCATCATCGTCCTTGATCTCTGGGCCACGCGCTCGGCGCTCGGCGCAGTCTCCGGTGGTGGTGTGGCGACCTGGGCCCACCTCGGCGGGGCCGCGACCGCGTGGATCTACTTGCGGTACGGCGACCGAATCGAAGCCAGGCTGCGTCGGATGGACCCGCGGCGGACCAAACTCGGGGTTGAACAGGGAAGGCCTGCGACTGACCGGGGACGGACTGCGGACAAGCGGCGAAAGAGCCGGCCAGTGGACGGAGACTCGCTCGATGAAGTCGATCGGATCCTGGACAAGATCCGGGACTCCGGAATCGAGTCTCTGACAGCCAAGGAGCGGGCGTACCTGGACGACATGAGTCGTCGCTATCGTGGCTCGGACTGAGGGTCGGCGCAGCCCCTTTCCAGAGGGCGGTGTCTTTTCTACTATGTGGCCCCCCACCGCACGGTGGAGGCCGTTGGACATAACCCCCGACAGGAGGTGAGGTGCGATGGGTACCGAATACGGTTCCTCCGACATCAGAAATATCGCAGTTCTCGGTCATGGCGGGAGCGGCAAGACGACGCTGGTCGACGCCATGTGCTTCATAGCCGGTTCCACCACCCGTCGTGGTTCGGTAGAGAACGGCACCGCGCACACCGATTTCACTCCGGAAGAGAACGATCACGGTATCTCGATCAACCTGGCCATGGGGCGGGCCGAGTGGATGGGCACGAAGATCAACCTGATCGACACGCCCGGATACCTGGACTTCTTCGGCGAGGTCGAGGCCGGTGTTCGGGTGGCCGATGGCGGCCTGGTCGTGGTTAGCGCCACGAACGGTGTCGAGGTCGGCACGGAGAGGGTCTGGTCGGTCTGCAACAGACGCTCCCTGCCGCGAATGCTGTTCGTGTCCATGATGGACAGGGAGAACGCCAGTTTCGAGAAGTGCTTCGACCAGATCCGTGACACCCTGTCGGGCGAGGCCATCCCCGTCGAAGTGCCGATCGGCACCGGGGACGGATTCAGCGGCATCGTCAACCTGTTCTCCAACAAGGCCCACATCTACGTGTCCGGGTCGAAGGGCGAATACGAGGAAACGGAAATTCCGGGCGAGTTGCTGGACACGGTGCAGCGGTACCGGGAGCAACTGATCGAGACGATCGCGGCCACGGACGACGAGCTGCTCGAGGCCTATCTCGAGGGTGAGGAACTGGATCGCGAAAAGGTATTGGCCGCAATGTCGGCGGCCATGTGGCGAGGCGAGCTGTTCCCAATCTTCTGCGGGTCGGGGGACAGCGGACGAGGAGTTCGGGCCGTCATGACCAAGCTCGTAGAACTCATGCCGTCCCCGGCTGACGCCGGCGTCGTCGAGGTCACGAACGCAAAGGGCGATGCCACCGAGCTGCAGCCCTCGGACTCGGAGCCGCTGACGGCGATCGTATTCAAGACGACGCAGGAACCGCGCGTCGGCGAGCTGACGTACTTCAGGGTTTTCTCGGGAACGGTTCGCGGCGGAATCACGGCTTCCAATCCCGGTCGCTCGGCCACGGAGCGCCTGACCCACCCGGCCACGCCGGACGGTGCAACCCGCTCGGAGGTCGAGGCGCTGCACGCCGGCGACATCGGGGTGGTCGCGAAGCTCAAGGACACGCACACGGGGGATACGCTGTGTGCACAGGGCAAGGACTACCGGCTGGCTCCAATCGCCTGGCCGCAGCCGGATATCGCGATCGCGATTTTCCCGGCCTCGCGTGGAGAAGAGGACAAGCTGGCGACTGGTTTGAACCGGGTGCACGAGGAGGACCCGACGTTCATCGCGGCTTTTGAGCCGGAACTGGGCCAGACGATCGCACGCGGGCTCGGTGAGCTTCACCTCAACGTCGCGATGGAGCGTCTGAAGCGGAAGTTCGGCGTGAACGTCGATACGGAAGCACCGCGCATCGCGTATCGCGAGACGATCACGAAGAAGGCGCAGGGCCAGGGCCGGTACAAGAAGCAGACCGGCGGCCGGGGACAGTACGGAGACTGCTGGCTTCGCCTGGCACCCCGCACGCGTGGTGAGGGCTTCGAGTTCGTGAACAAGATCGTGGGCGGCGTAATCCCGAGTAAATTCGTGCCGGCTGTCGGCAAGGGCGTGCGGGAAGCACTCGCCAGGGGGATCCTCGCCGGGTACCCCGTGGTGGATGTCGAGGTGGAGTGCTACGACGGTTCGTATCACGCCGTGGACAGCTCCGAGCAAGCGTTCAAGGTCGCCGGATCGATGGCCTTCCAGAAGGTTGCCCGCGATGCCCGGCCGATCATCCTCGAGCCGATCCTGAACGTCGAGGTCAGGACCCCGGAGGAGTTCATGGGTGAGGTCATCGGTGATCTCAACCAGCGTCGTGGCCGTATCATGGGAATGGACGCGGACGGGCAATGGCAGGTCGTGAAGGCCAAGGTGCCGCAGTCCGAGATGTACCGCTACTCGACGGCGCTGCGCTCGCTGACGCAGGGCAAGGGCGCTCACGCGCGGGACCTGTCGGGGTACGAGCCCGCTCCCACCGATGTGACCAAGAAGATCATCGCCGAGGCGGATGCCCGAAAGGAAGAGGACCACCGCTGATCGCGGTGCCAGGGGACGGAGCGAAGACGTTTGGCTGGACATAGCAAGTGGGCCCAGATCAAGCGCCAGAAGGCGGTCAACGATCAGGCCCGTGGGAAACGGTTTTCGAAGATGGGTCGCGAGATCGCCGTGGCTGCCCGCCAGGGCGGTGGCGAGCCCAACTTCAATCCTCGGCTGCGTACGGCGATCGCCAACGCGAAGGCCGAGAACATGCCACAGGCGAATATCGACCGTGCCGTGATGAAGGGTACGGGCGAGCTGCCGGGCATGAGCTTCGAGGAAACCACGTACGAGGGCTACGGTCCCGGTGGAGTGGCCATCTTCCTCGAGTGCGTCACGGACAACACGAACCGCACGGTCGCCGAGATCCGGCACATCATGAGCAAGGGTGGTGGTAACCTCGGGCAGAGCGGATCGGTGGCCTGGATGTTCGAGCGGAAGGGCCAGATCTATCTCGACGTGGAGCGCTACGACGAGGAAGCCGCCCTGGAGTCAGCGCTCGGAGCCGGGGCCGAGGACATGAGCACGGAGGACGGCGTACACGTGCTCACCACCACCGTCACCGATTTTCACGTGGTGCAGGACGGTCTTCGCGAGCAGGGAATCGAGTTCGAGGAGGCGGAGCTGGCGCTGATTCCCACCACTACGGTCAAGGTCGAGGGACGCGATGCTGAACGTCTGATCAAGCTGGTCACGACGCTCGAGGAGCAGGACGACGTTCTGAAACTGTACTCCAATTTCGAGGTGGATGACGAAGCGTTTGCGTCTCTCGAGGGCTGAGGCCGCCCGGGCCCAGCCCGCCGCTGCCCGCCCACCGCGCTAGAGTCCCGTGCGAGTCCTGGGGATCGACCCGGGATCCACGGCGACCGGGTACGGCGTGGTGGAAGGCCGCGGGACCGATTGCCGGCTGATCGAATGCGGCGTGATCCGGTCGCCGCGCAAGGGTGATCTGGCCGTTCGCCTCCTGCACATCTACAGTGACATACAGGCCGTGATCGAACGGCTGGAACCGGACTGCATGGCCGTCGAGGGTGTCTTCTACAGCGAGAACCCCCGAACGGCAGTCGTGCTGGCGCATGCCCGCGGCGTGGCGCTGCTGGCAGGAGCGGAACGGGGACTGGTGGTGGCAGAGTATCCGCCAGCCGAGATCAAGAAGGCCGTCGTCGGCACGGGACGGGCGACCAAGACACAGGTGGGATTCATGGTACAGAAGCTCCTCGGGCTGGCCGAGCCGCCTCGACCGTCGGACGCATCGGACGGCTGTGCCGCGGCCCTGTGCCACCTGATCATCGGTACGGGACCGCTGGCCCGCCGTGGCCGTGGAGCGGCCCTGTGATCAGCCGCGTCCGGGGAGAACTGGCCGCCGTTCGGGGCGACCGCGTCGAGATCATGACGGTGGCCGGCGTGGGGTACGAGGTCATCGTTCCTTCCCGCGTGTTCGAGGGGCTCCCACAGCCGGGAGGGGATGTCGACCTGCACACGGCCCTCGTGTCACGGGATGACGCACTGGAGCTGTTCGGGTTCGGCAGCTCGGTGGATCGGGAGCTCTTCCTTCGGCTACAGAGCGCATCCGGCGTCGGCCCGCGATTGGCCCTTGCCATCCTCGGCGCGCTGCCCGCCAAGCGAATAGTCAGCGCTCTTCGCAGCCGCAATCACGAGACGCTGCAACTGGTGAGCGGCGTGGGCCGGAAGACGGCTGAGCGTATGGCCTTGGAACTGGCCGACAAGCTCGAGGACCTGGCAGCCCTGGCCGGTTCCGGGCCCGAGGACGAGCCGATGGAGGGAGGAATGGCGGCGCTGGAGGCGCTGCGGGCCCTGGGGTACTCGCATCTCGAAAGCGAAGGTGCACTGAGGGCAGCGCGTCGCGAGGTAGGCGGAGACGTCGACACCGAGGAAATGATCCGAGCCGCGCTGCGGCACCTGTAGCAGGTCACCGACAAACCCTCACCCCCGGAGAGGCCGATGTCCGAACGCGTGGAAGTGACGACTCCCCGGCCGCTCGAAGGGGACGCGGGTCACGAGCGTTCCCTGCGCCCGGACCGGTTGGTGGAGTTCGTCGGCCAGGAGAAGGTGAAGGAGGCGCTGGACGTCTACATCCAGGCCGCCCTGCAGCGCCAGGAGGCCCTGGACCACACGCTGTTCTTCGGTCCGCCGGGACTCGGCAAGACGACACTGGCAATCCTGATGGCCCGCGAACTCGATGTGAACATCAAGATCACTTCGGGTCCGGTACTCGAGAAGCCCGGTGACCTGGCCGGCCTCCTGACGAATCTCGAGCACGGCGACATCCTGTTCATCGACGAGATTCATCGCCTGCGGCCTGTCATGGAGGAGTATCTCTATCCGGCGATGGAAGACTATCGGATCGAGATCCGGCTCAGCGAGGGAGCCCGGGCCCAGACGGTTTCGATGAAGATCGAAGAGTTCACGTTGATCGGCGCCACCACCCGGTTCGGACTGCTCACCGCGCCGATGAGGGCACGTTTCGGGGTGATCGAGAGACTCAACTACTATCCGCCCGAGGAACTCCACCAGATCGTCGAGCGCTCTGCCGAGATATTCGGAGTCTCGATCGACCAGGAAGGGGCGGCAGAAATCGCCCGTCGGTCCCGCGGAACGCCTCGCATCGCCAACCGGCTGCTCCGGAGAGTGAGGGACTACGCCCAGGTGAAGTCCGACGGTCGGATCGACGGGGACACGTCACGCGGCGCGCTGGAGATGCTGAACGTCGACGAGTACGGGCTCGACGAGATGGACGCGCGGGTTCTGCGTGCCATCATCGAGAACTTCGGCGGCGGTCCTGTGGGTCTGGGATCGCTGGCGGTCGCCGTTGGAGAGGACGCGTCCACGCTCGAGGAAGTGTACGAGCCCTACCTGATCCAGAACGGCTATCTGCACCGCACGGCTCGCGGTCGAGTCGCGACGCCGAGAGCTTTCCAACGATTCGGGTACGCCCTCCCGCCGGGCGGGGAATCGTCCCAGGCAGGACTGTTCGGGGATGACGGCTGAAGGCGGGCCCGCGCTTCTCACGGCCGATTTCGACTACCCGCTTCCCGAGGATCTCGTCGCCAGCCATCCGGCGGATCGACGGGACGAGAGCCGCCTCCTCGTTCTCGATCGTCAGACGGGATCGGTGACGGATCGGGTGTTTCCCGATCTCCTGGAGTATCTGGCTGAGGGTGATGCCCTCGTGGTCAACGACACGCGTGTATTCCCAGCACGTCTGCTGGGCCGCAAGCCCACAGGCGCCCAGGCGGAGATCTTCCTGCTTCGACCCTTACCGGAGGACGACGACAGATGGACATGGCAGGCACTCGTCCGTCCGGGTGGAAAGCTGAAACCCGGTCGGGTCGTGGAGGTAGCCGATGGGTTCGAGGTTCGGGTCGAAGACTCCTTCGCGGACGGCAGCCGGCGGGTGCGACTCGAGGGGGAGGGAGATCCGTGGGACCTGGTCGAACGTCACGGGGAGATACCTCTGCCACCCTACATTCGGCGTCCGGGCAACGCCGAGGATCGCGAGCGCTACCAGACCGTCTACGCACGGGAGCGGGGAAGCGTAGCGGCGCCGACGGCGGGACTCCACTTCACGACCGGACTGATCGAACAGATCGAGGCGCGTGGAGTGAGTGTGGTCCCCGTGACCTTGCACGTGGGCCTGGGCACGTTCCGCCCGGTGGACGCGGAGCGCGTGGAGGACCATCGGATGCATTCGGAGTGGTACGAGCTGCCGAAGGCGTCCGCCCGCGTCCTGAACCGGGCGCGTGACGCCCGAAGGCGGGTGTGGGCCGTCGGCACCACGTCTGCCCGGACGCTCGAGACCGCGGCCGCGGCTGATGGTTCGTTCGAGGGAAGCGGGGGCTGGACAGACCTGTTCATCCATCCGCCGTATCCATTCAAGGCGGTGGACGGATTGTTGACCAACTTCCACCTTCCTCGTTCCAGCCTCCTGATGCTGGTGGCGGCCCTGGCCGGGCGCGACCGGGTGATGCACGCGTATCACCATGCGGTCGAGCAGCGTTACAGGTTCTATTCCTACGGCGACGCGATGCTGGTGGTATGAGATGAGCGCAACGGACGGGCGGTTTCGGGTCGAAGGAGTAGATGGCCGCGCGCGCGCCGGACTCCTCGCCCTGGAGCGCGGTGAGGTCCCCACCCCCTGCTTCATGCCCGTGGGCACGCAGGGCACGGTGAAGTCTCTGACCCCAGAAGACCTGCGCTCGATCGGCTCGCGAGTCATCCTGGCGAATACGTACCACCTGTACCTGCGTCCAGGCACCGAAGTGATGTCGGAGATGGGCGGACTGCACCGGTTCATGCACTGGGACCTGCCTATCCTCACAGACTCCGGCGGGTTCCAGGTGTTCTCCCTGGCCCGCATCAACCGAGTGGAAGACCATGGAGTGACGTTTCAGAGCCACATCGACGGGTCCCGGCATCTCCTGACGCCCGAACGGGCCGTGGAAATCCAGGCGGTCCTCGGGTCGGACATCATGATGGCCCTGGACGAATGTCCGCCCGGGCAGGCGGATCGTCCGACGGCTCGCGAAGCGCTGGATCGAACGATCCTGTGGCTCCAGCGATGCCGCGTCCGGCATGCCGAGCTGGAGAGGGAAGGTGCCGGACCCGGGCTGCTGTTCCCGATCATCCAGGGCGCCTCGTTCGGGGACCTGCGAGTCGAGTCTCTCGAGCGGACGCTCGAACTGGGCGAGTGGCCGGGTCTCGGAATCGGAGGCCTGTCGGTAGGCGAACCGAAGGATGTGACGCTGGCGATGCTGGACGTGCTCGAGCCCGCCCTGCCGCCGGCGCTTCCCCGCTACCTGATGGGCGTGGGGTACCCGGAGGACCTCGTGGAGGCCGTGCGACGGGGGGTGGACATGTTCGACTGCGTGGCGCCCACCCGGAATGGGCGCAACGGAACGGCGTTCACACGGGACGGACGACTCAATGTGAAAAGGGCGGACCTGGCCCGTGACGGCCGGCCGCTGGACCCGGGCTGCCGGTGCGAATGTTGCCGCAACTACACGCGCGCATATCTGCGTCACCTGTTCGTGGCGGACGAGCTCCTCGGGCTGCGGCTTCTGTCGCTCCACAACCTGGCGTTCCTGATCGATCTGGTCGCGGAAGCCCGGGCCGCCGTGCTCGCCTCCGAGTTCGAGGCGTGGGCGGACGGTTGGCTGGAGCGATACCGATCTGGATCCGTTAAGTTATCTGGCTGAACGACACAACTGAACCACGGAAGGCCGCGTCCGCTTGCGGCGGGCGCTGGCAACCAGGAGACGAAAAGTGCTGATCCTCTCTCTTCTTCAGGCGCAGACGCCGGCCGGCCCGAATCCGTTCGGCACGGTGTTCATGTTTGGTGCCATCTTCATGATCTTCTACTTCCTGTTGATCAGGCCGCAGCGGAAGCAGCAGAAGTCGCATGACGAGATGGTCAGGTCGCTGAGCAAGGGCGACGAGGTAGTCACGATCGGCGGGATCATCGGCAAGATCGTATACCTCACCGACGATCGGATGACGATCAAGACCGCCGATGACACGCGGCTCGAGGTCGAACGTTCCAAGATCGGGCGCAAGGCCGGCGGCGAAAGTGCAGACGGCTGAGGGCGAAGCGCACGGGCGGGACCGGACGGCTGTCATGAGCATGCGCGAGGTGCGATACCTCGGCGATCCCGTCTTGCGGGAGATATGCCGGGAGGTAGACGCGGTCGATGGCGAGGTACGCGCCCTGGTCGACGATCTTCTCGAGACGATGTACGCAGAGGACGGCATCGGCCTCGCGGCCCCGCAGGTCGGGGTTCCGATGCGCGTGTTCGTCTACGACGTCCGGGATGACGAGATCGAGCCGGGGGTGCTCGTGAATCCACGGATCGTCGAAGCGACGGGCCAGCAGAAGGAAGTGGAGGGCTGCCTCAGCATACCCGGGCTCGACGAAGTGGTGGAGAGAAGCGGGCGTGTCGTGGTTGAGGGGCTCGGCCGGGACGGAGAGCCGGTGCGCATCGAGGCGGAGGGGCTGCTGAGCCGTTGCCTCCAGCATGAATGCGACCATCTCGATGGCGTTCTGTTCATCGATCGGGTGAGCCCCCTGAAGCGTCGCATGCTGCTCAAGAAGTGGTCGAAGATGGACGAGTCCAGGCGATAGATACGAACCTGGAACGGGACCGCCGAAACGACGGGAACAACCAATGAGGATCCTCTTCTGGGGTACGCCGGACTTCGGTGTGCCGTCTCTGCGAGCCCTCCAGGAGGAGGGACACGCCGTGGTGGCCGTGGTGACACAGCCCGACCGCCCGGCCGGGCGAGGCCGAGCCGTGCGCCCCGGGGCGATCAAGGCCGTGGCCGAGGAGGAAGGCATCCCGGTTCTCCAGCCGGAGAAGCCCCGGGGGGAGGAATTCCTGGCCCAGCTCCGTGAACTGGAGCCGGAGATTTCGGTCGTGGCCGCCTACGGCGAAATCCTCACCGAGGAAGTGCTGACCTTGCCGTCCCTGGGGTCGGTGAACGTCCACGGTTCCTTGCTTCCCGAACTACGGGGGGCAGCGCCCGTCAACTGGGCGATCATCCGCGGGCACGAGCACTCCGGTGTTACGATCATGCGAATGGTGCGGGAACTGGACGCCGGGCCGGTCCTCTACCGGGTGGCGGTAGAGTTGCCACCGGACCTGACGGCCGGCGAATTGTACGAAATGCTTTCCGAGATCGGCGCGACGGCCCTGGTCGAAGCCCTGGCGCAGATGGAAGCGGGTGCCCTGCGCGAGGAGCCGCAGGTGCACGAGCACGCTACGT
>Ga0209456_10000461_pt1 | contig 22155 bp, 20 predicted proteins | sample COG_11_FD_184755 | JGI IMG/M metagenome (GOLD analysis project Ga0209456, IMG submission 184755) | Pelagic marine sediment microbial communities from the LTER site Helgoland, North Sea, for post-phytoplankton bloom and carbon turnover... | ecosystem: Environmental > Aquatic > Marine > Neritic...
ACTTCGGGAAGCGTATGCTCTCCACGATGTCCCCGATGCAGCCCTGCAAGCGCTTGCTTCCGGGGGACACCGTCGCGCCCTGCACCGAGCCGTCTCCAAGAATCGCGATGTCGATCGTGACCGTACCCGGCACCGGTCCACGTCTCGCTTCGCTCACGACGCACTGCCGGTACATTTGGTCGAGATGGCCATCCAGCTCGGCCACGACTTCGTCGCTGCTCAGCTGCTTTTCGCTACACTTTTTGGTGGCATCGCCGATCGCCACCGGTTTCTGCATGGCCTCATTGTAGGAAATCAGCGAGGCCTGAGCGCTCCCCACGGTGGGCTGGCCAGCCGACTGCCCCCCGCTGTTGCACCCCAGCAGGGCGAACGCCGTACACCCAAGAACGAATGAGATGAATCGCATAGCCTCAAGATAGCGACTCGGAGGGCCAACCCCCAAAACCGCGTTAGAGGCTGTGAACGATGGCCTTCTTTTTCGGATGCACCTTCACCGGCAGCCGCTCGAGCGTACGGACGAAGACGCTCTTGCGATGCGGGAAGTCTCCTTCGCCGAGCTCAACCCAATCGGTGCGCTCGAGGAGCTGCTCCAGTGCAATGCGCCCCTCCATGCGGCCGATGGGCGCGCCGAGGCAGAGGTGAATCCCGTGGCCGAAGCTCAGGTGCTGTCGCAGCCCCGCACGATGGAGATCGATCTTGTCAGGTTCAGGCCATTTGCGTCGATCGCGATTTCCGGAAGCCCAAAGGAGCATGACCCGCGAGTTGATGGGCAGTTCTTCGCCGTGGAGCTCGACGGGGACCTTCGTCTGCCGGAAATGACCTTGGAAGGGAGCTTCGAGGCGGATGGCTTCCTCGACGAAGTTGGGCGCGAGCTCGGGGTGAGCACGTAGCTCCTCCTGGACGTCGGGGTTCTGCGCCAGGAGCCGGACCATGCTCCCCATCAAGCTTGCGGAGGAGTCACTACCCGCGATGATCAACTGCATGACGGTGGCGACGGCCTCGCTTCGGCGCATCTTTCCTTCGCGCACCGCGTCGATCAACGCCCCCATCAGGAAGTCCGGCTGAGGATCGCGCGCCTCGGCTTCCTCAAACTGAACGCGGCACCACTTCACGAAGCCGAAGCCCTTCATGAGCTTTCGAGCGAGCTGCCATTTCGTGTTCACGCCGCTGAGCAAGGCGATCGCGTCGTCGGCCCAGGACTTCACGGCCATCGCGTCGTCACGGGGGATGGAGAGGATGTCGAGCGTGAGCGTGATGGGGATGCGGAACGCGAAGGCGCCCATCCAGTCCACCTCTCTCCCTGCGAGAACCTCGTCCATGTGCACATCGACCAACTCGCGAACCTGCGGCTCGAGGACCTCGACGAAACCCTTGCCGAGGCCCGCGGTCGCGATCTTGCGCTGGATGCGATGGATCGGCGGATCCTGGATGGCCAGCACGTCGGGCGGCGCGAAGGGCAGGCGCGGTGGGACGAACGTCGAGAGCCGGCCGCTACCGCCGGCGAGGAGAATGGCCACGATGTTGGACGAGAAGCGCTCCGGGTCCATCGCCACCTGCTTGATGTCGTCGTAGCGACTCAAGTAGTAGCAGTCCGCTCCCTTGGGCTTGAAAAGCGGCGCCTCCTCACGAAGCGCCTCGTAGAAGGGGTACGGGTTCTCGATCGTGTCGGCGCTGAAGGGATCGAAGTCGGTGACGGCCATCGTGGTGTCAGGTGTGTCTCACCGGAGGATGACTCTCATCGTGACCTCCTGCGTAGCTTCCAGGTGCCTGGATACAGCAGCACTAGCACGGGCAGGACTTCGAGTCGTCCGGCCCACATTTCGAGACTCAGCATGAGCTTGATCCAGGTCGGGAGGTCCGCGTTCGTAATACCCGACGAAAGGCCCACCGTACCGATGGCGGACGCGCTTTCGAAGAGGGCATCCTGTGGTGCGAATCCGGCCAGGACCAGGGCGGACCCTCCGGCAAGCCTCAACAAGAGATACGCAACCATGAAGCCGAGCAAGTGTCGCAGCGGTTCGGTTTCGCGAAGATGCAAGTCTTTCGGCCGCAGCGCGCGCCCCCAATGGCCGAGCGCCAACGCCACAAGGCTGAGCCCTGAAAGAACCCCTGCAACGAGGAACTCCCGAGACAGCCACCCAAGCGCCGCAGGTAGCATCAACAGCCACCCCATCATCCGCACCAGGCCTGCAAGTTGGCCGAGCACTGCCCCGAGATCGAGGGGCGTCAGGTGGGCGCGCAGCGACATCACGACGAAGCGTATACCGAAAAGATCACGAGGTGCGACGGCGCCTGGTCCATCCCCCGCCCGCCTATCACCTAATCGGTCGTTGCGCGAACCACCACCACGGGGCAGCTCAGCTGGCGCTGCAACGCATCGATGTTCGATTCCTCAAAACCGGCATCGCCTGCGCTGACGATTAGAACGGCAGGTGCAGCGCGACGCATGAGCGCGAACAATGGGTCACGATCCGGACTAGAGACACGTTGGATGGCCGAACGCTTCGGCCCCAGGGCCTCGAGTCGCCGCGCTAGATCGGGTTGCGCCTCGGCCGCTTCGTCGGACAGGAACAGGATGACGCCGCGACCCGTCGCTTCGGCAAGCCGTATCCCAGCATCGAGCGATTCGGCGCCCGAGCTAGCCTGATCGAGGAGAACCGCCACCGGGTGCAGCGCTTCGACCTCGTCCGACCGCAGCGCCCAAGTCATCGCGCGCGCTTCCCCTGACGGCGCCAGGGATCGTCGTTGAGTTCCGAGCAGCAGGAGGTCCACGTCTCGTGCCCCGACGAGCGCGGCATCAAGCCGTCCACGCTCGGTCCGAAACGACCACGACAAACCGGCGCGTTCCGCAATGCGTCGCACAGCGCGCTCGGCTCGCACGGCCTGCACCTTCATCTGGCGTTCTAGCTCGCCTGCGGTCAGCGGACGCTGCGTCGTCGTGATGCGACAGAGCTCGGTCGTAAAAGGGAGCTCTGCGAGACGAAACAACATTTGATCCTCGAGGAAGACGGCTGCAATGTCCGCAGCGCCTTCGGACGCAAGAGAAGCGAGCACGCCAGCAACACTCATGTCCGAGCTGCCGCCGCCGAAGACGACCACGATGCGCCGCACCCGGCGTTCATTGACTTCAGCGTTCAAAGCTCCGCTCCAGATTCCGCGTCGCCGTTCATCTTGCGACGCTTCTCCGCAAGGTCGGCAAGCCTCGAGCTGACGCGTTGATTGAAGCTGCCATCGGGAAACGCCCCGTCCGGCCCTGCCTCTCCCGACGGAAGGCCGCAGAGGATTTCCATCGCCTGGTTGACGTTCTCTACGGCGTAGACGCGAAACAGGCCCTCCCGGACGGCATCCCTGACATGACTTCGGAGCATCAGGTGCTTGACGTTGGCCGCTGGGATCAAGACCCCTTGCGAGCCGGTGAGCCCCCTGGCCTGACAGATCTCGAAGAAGCCCTCGATCTTTTCGTTCACGCCGCCAATCGCCTGGACTTCCCCACGCTGGTTGACCGATCCGGTGACGGCAAGTGATTGATCGATCGGAGATTCAGCCAGTGCAGACAGCAGAGCACAGAGCTCTGCGCACGAAGCGCTATCGCCCTCCACGCCGCCATAGGACTGCTCGAAAACCAAGCTCGCGGATAGCGAAAGCGGCTGGTCCGCTGCATAGGTCGCCGCCAAGTAGCTCGACAAGATGAATACACCTTTGGAATGAATGGGACCACCCAGCTCGACCTCTCGTTCGATGTCGACCACCTTGCCAGTGCCGAGAGCAACTCGCGCAGTGATCCTGTTCGGACGAGCGAAGCGCGAATCTCCGATCTGCAGCACGGCGAGCCCGTTGATCTGACCGACGACCTTGCCTTCGGTGTCGATTAGAATGGTCTTCCGCAGGATTCCCTCTTGCATTCGATCGCGAAGTCGGCCGCTGCGGTGGATGCGGCTTTCAATTGCCTGCTCGACCGCTCTGAGATCGATCTCCTCGGAGCCCGCTTTCTCTGCCCAGAAGTCTGCCTCCTGCATGATGTCCGAAACCGGCCTGATGCGCGCCGAGAGCTTCTCGCCATCGCCCGCTTCTCGGGCGCTCTCTTCGATGATGCGAGCGACCGCCTGGCGGTCCAATGGCTTCAGTGATGCTCGTTTCGCCAGCGTTGCAAGGAGCCTGGCGTACAAACGCGTGTTCTCCTCGCTTCGGTCGACCTCGTCTTCGAAATCGGCCGCTACCTTGAACAGTGTGGAAAACTCGGGATCGAGCGCTTGGAGCATGTAGTAGAGCAGGCGCTCACCGACAAGTACGACCTTGACCGAGAGCGGGATGGGCTCGGGGTCCAGCGACACTGTGCTGACCAGGCTATACGCCTGCCCGAGCGACTCGATCCGCAGCTCTCGAGACTGAAGCGCGCGTTTCAGGCCGTCATATGCAAACGGTTGCGTCAACAGCTTCCGCGCATCGAGCACCAGATACCCACCGTTCGCGTTGTGAAGCGCTCCGGCCTTGATCAGTTGAAAATTGGTGACCAGCGTGCCCATTTGGGACAAGTGCTCGACCCGCCCCAGCAATTGTTGAAACGTCGGATTGTGCTCGAATACGACCGGCGCTCCCTCGGCGCCTCCATGATCGACAAGCACATTCACCGCGTAACGTTGAGTGGCCGGCGACGTCTCCATTTCCTCGCCGGCCATCGATCCACCGAAAAGCTGCTGAATCGGCGAACGCTCCTCGGGCGACGTCCGAAACAGCGCGATGTTTCGCACGATGTCTTCGCTGATTCGCTCCAAGTAGCGAACGACTTCCTCGTGCGCCGCGTATTTCTGCGTCAACTCCTCGATCAGGCTTCCGACCGCCCATAGAGCGATTTCTCGATCGAGCTCCTGTACCCTGCGCCGAGCTTCGCGGACGCGCTTGGGAGCCTGTCGCATCACCGCTTGCAGCTCCTTGCCGACTTCCTCCGTGTCGCGAACGATCCGCTGGCGCTCGGCCTCTGGCAACTTGTTGAACTCTTCCGGATCGAGCGTCTCCTCCTCGCGAACAGGCGCAAATACAATGCCCGTAGGGGTTTGGATGATTCCGATGCCTCGCTCCTTGGCGCTCTTGCTCACCGCTTCGAACGCCGCTTCTTGCTCCTCGGCGAGCTCGCGCTCAATCGACTCTCGTCGCGTTCGGTAGTCCTCGCTCTCGAAGGCCGCCGGAATCGCCGCTCGGGCGTCGTCGATGAGCTGAGTCATGTCCGCAGCAAGCTTCCTGCCCCGGCCCGCAGGCAAGCCGATGGCCCTCGGCTGTCTCGACTCCTCGAAGTTGTTCAGATAGCACCAGTCGGAGGCAGGTGGTTCCCTACGGGCCTTCCTCTCGAGATACTGTTGCAAAAGGGAATGGCGCCCCGTTCCTTCACGGCCAAGGACAAAAAGATTGTAGCCTTCGTGCTGAATGCTCGCGCCAAATTCGATGGCGTTTGCAGCCCTCTCTTGAGCGACCAGGTGATCCAGCTCGGCAAGGTCATTCGTGGTTTCGAAGTCCAGCTGTCGAAGATCGCAGCTTCGGTACAATGCGGGGACGGGAAGTTCTCGAGACGTAGACATGGGACTGACCTCTGACATGACCGGTAGACCAGGATTCCACCCAAATCAAGCGTCACTCCGACGGGGGTGTCGAGTGCTTCTGTTCGATCTCTTCGTACAGTGTCTGCAGCTCCGCCTCCCCTAGGGTTTCTTTCTCCAGCAACTGCCGTGCGCCCTTCTCCAAGGCGTCGTGCTCCTCGCTCAGGATGGCGAGGGCCTTGTCAAAAGCGCTCTGAACAATCGCCCGGACCGCGTTGTCGATTTCACGGGCGGTATCGTCGCTGTAGTCTCGGGTTCGAAATGGTGATGTGTCTCCCCCGAGGAAAACCGAGGGCTCGCTCTCATAGGAGACATGGCCGAGCTCGGGCACCATCGCATAGCGAGTCACCATGCTTCGAGCGATATCGGTCACCTTCGCTAGGTCGTCCGCTGCGCCCGTGGACAAGTGATCGAAGACCAGCTGCTCGGCGGCGCGTCCGCCCAGCAGAACAGCCATCTTTTCCTGCAGCTCTCCGCTCGTCATCAAGTAGCGATCTTCGGTTGGTCGCTGGATCGTATACCCCAAAGCCCCGACTCCTCGCGGAATGATCGATACCTTGTGCACCGGATCGCATTGCTCCGACATGAGTGCCACCAGCGCATGGCCCATTTCGTGGTATGCGACGACTTGGCGCTCACGTGGATTGAGGATTCGGTTTTTCTTCTCGAGTCCGGCCACGATGCGCTCGATGGCAGCTGTAAAATCCTCCAAGGCGACGCTTTCAGCGCCTCTTCGCGTCGCCACGATGGCGGCTTCGTTCACCAGATTGGCCAGGTCGGCGCCGGTGAATCCAGGTGTTAGCGCGGCCACCTCTTCGAGATCCAGCTCGGCCCCGAGCGCCACGTTCTTGGCATGCACCTTGAGAATTGCGGTTCTACCGGTGCGGTCCGGTCGATCCACGAGTACCTGGCGATCGAAGCGACCCGCACGAAGCAGGGCGGGATCCAAGATCTCGGGGCGGTTCGTCGCCGAAAGGAGCACGATGCCCGTCGACGAATCGAAGCCGTCGAGCTCGACTAGCAATTGATTGAGTGTTTGCTCCTTCTCGTCCATGCCTCCACTGAAGGGCTGGGCATTTCTCGCACGACCCAGGGCATCGAGCTCATCGATGAAGATGATGCATGGCGCCTGTTGGCGGGCCTGGTCGAATAGATCTCGAACGCGTGCCGCGCCAACCCCCACGAACATCTCGACGAACTCCGACCCACTGATCGAAAAGAAAGGAACTCCGGACTCCCCAGCAACGGCGCGGGCCAAGAGCGTCTTGCCGGTTCCGGGCGCGCCCACCAGCAGAATCCCTCTGGGCATGCGCGCACCGAGTCGACTATAGGACTCCGGGTCCTTGAGAAAGGCGACGACCTCCTGAAGCTCGTGCTTGGCTTCGTCGACACCAGCAACGTCGGCAAACGTCACCCGAGTGTCGGTCTCCATGTAGACCTTCGCTCTGCTCTTGCCGACTGACATCAGTCCGGCGCCAGGGCCGCCCATTCCTGCCAACCGGCGATTCAAGAAGAACCAGAACCCCAAGAGGAGCAGCAGAGGCAACGACCAGGACACGATACCTCGCACGAGCGCACTTTCCTGCTGCTTCGAGTACTCCACCCCGTGCGCTTGGAGGCTTTGAGCCAGATCGGGATCGACCTGATTGGTCACGAAGCGCGTCTTTCCATCGATGGGTTCGGTCAGCTCGCCTCGTAGGGCATCGTCCGTGACGACGACCTCTTTGACCTTTCCGCCTTCGAGCAGCCTCTCGAATTCACTGTACGGGATCGACGCGACGGCTTCGTAGGTCATCCACATCTGCAGCAGAAGCGACCCTCCGACGATCGCAATGAGAAGATACAGAATGCCGAGATGCAGCCTGGGTCTCCTCCGTTTGGGCTCCCGGTCTTGGTTGGGCATTGAGCTCCGCACGACCTTAGCACTCGAAGTGCCTTGTGGGGGAGCGTCGTGTATGTTGGCCGAGCGATCCAGGCCGTGACTGAGAGCACAACGATTCCAAGCCCGGAAGCCGTCGACGAAGCCGGCGACCTCATGATGCGCTTTGCAGAACGCACGGTGCTCGCGTCCGACCTGCCCCCACAGCGCTACCTATGGACGGATGCCTTCGCGGTCTGCAACTTCCTCGGCTTGGCCCAGGCGACCGGCGAAGAGCGCTACACGGAGCTTGCGCTGCGGTTGGTCGACCAAGTGCATCACGTGCTTGGATCCTATCATGTCGATGATCCACGAACTGGATGGATCAGCGGGCTCAGTGCGCAGGAAGGCGAGGTACATCCGACTCGAGGCGGGCTGCGAATCGGTAAGGCACTCCCAGAGCGAAGCGTCTCCCAACCGTTCGACGAACAATTGGAGTGGCGCCGGGACGGCCAGTACTTCCACTACTTGACCAAATGGATGCACGCCTTGAACCAGGTGTACCGGTGGACAGGTCAATCGAAGTTCAACACTTGGGCGCGGGAGCTCGCAGCGGTGGCCCACGAAGCCTTCACCTATGCGGATCGAAGCGGTCGACGCATGGTTTGGAAGATGAGCACCGATCTTTCGCGCCCGCTCGTCTCCTCCATGGGCCACCACGACCCGCTAGATGGCTTCATCACCTGCACACAGCTCCAAGCGACGAAATCAGCGCAACCGAGCACCCCACGCGGCCCGAGCCTGGAGGACGAGGTGGCGGACTTCGCAGCCATGGTCGCGGGCCAGGACTGGGCGACCGCTGACCCGCTCGGCCTGGGCGGCCTGCTGGCGGATGCCTCACGCGTTGCGCAGTTGATGCCCCTCGGAGCATTCGTGGGGTCTGACCTGTTGGACACCTTGCTCGCTGCAGCAGTGCGAGGTCTTGCGGGCTACGCTCAGCGGAATGACCTTAGCTATCCCGCATCGCGTCGCCTGGCTTTTCGGGAGCTCGGGCTCGCAATCGGGCTTTCCGCAGTCCCGCTGATCGAAAACGAGGTGCGAATGAGGCATCGGCACTTGTCTCGACGCGCGGAGATGCACGAGCAGATCAAAGCACTGGCGGCCTACGTTGCGCTCGGTCCGGAGATCGAGTCCTTCTGGCGCCATCCTCAGCATCGAGAAGCTCGCACCTGGTCGGAGCACCGCGACATCAACGAAGTCATGCTAGCTACCAGCCTCGTTCCCGCGGGTTTTCTCCGCATCCCATCCGAAGAACCGACCTGAACAATCCCCTCATCGCTCACGCCATTGCTCCAACAAAGACGCAGGCGAAGGCAGCCAGCCGAGCCAGGCTGCCACGACAATCACGAACGTGTACGCGGTTGCCACGAAAACGTCTTTTCGGAGTGTCGCCTTCCTGGTGCTCACCATGCCCACGACCCCTTTGTGGAGCAGCACGAAACCAAGCACATTGGTCAGCCAGTACCCCAGGGCGAAGGCTGGGACGTAGAAGCGGTCGTCGAGCAGAGAGAAAGGTGTGGCGAACAGATACGCCAATGGCACGTTGACCAGCAGGTCGTTCCACCACGAAAGGGGCGAAAGTAGCCATCCTAGTCCAGCCACGATCGAGCTCCCCGCTCGCTGCCCCCCGCTGGGCCGGTTCTTGGACGTCGTAGGCTCCACGAAGCACCTCCGCCGAGTATACTGACGCCTCTCAGGCTCTGCCGCCCTTCTCCGTGACTGTATCCATCGACACAATTCGCCACGCTCACGAGCTCATCCAGCCGAGCATCGTCCAGACTCCGTTCGAGCTTTCTGAAACGCTGTCTGCGCTGACCGGCGTACAAATCTACCTGAAATTCGAAAACCAACAGTTCACCGCATCATTCAAGGAGCGCGGAGCTCTCCATCGCTTGCTGGGCCTGAGCCGAGCGGAACGCGCGCGGGGCGTGATCGCCATGTCCGCCGGCAATCATGCGCAGGCGCTCGCCTATCATGGAAGGCGGCTCGGGATACCGACGACCATCGTCATGCCGCGCACCACCCCCAATTCGAAAGTGGAGCAGACCCGAGCGCACGGCGCCGAGGTGATCTTGCACGGAAGCCAGTTCGACGAGACGCGGGCCTTCACGCGAGAGCTAGCACGCCAGCAGGACCTGACCCTGGTTCACCCCTATGACGACCCAGCGGTGATTGCGGGACAGGGCACGCTCGCACTGGAGATGCTCGGGACCGGGACACGAATCGACACCCTCCTAGTGCCCATCGGTGGTGGCGGCCTGATTTCCGGAGTGGCCGTTGCAGCCAAGGCGATGCGCCCCAGCATCCAGATCATCGGCGTGCAGAGCGAACGCTACCCAGCGGCGCACCATGCTTTTCACGGCCTCGATCCCAGTGACGTCCCAAACCAGGACACGGTTGCTGACGGCATTGCAGTCAAATCACCCGGCAACCTCACGATGGATCTCATTCGACGCCACGTCGACGACATCGTCCTCGTGTCTGAGGAAGACATCGAGCAGGCGATCTTCGTCCTCGCCGAAATTGAGAAAACCGTCGTCGAAGGCGCCGGCGCAGCAGGCGTCGCAGCAGCGATGAGGCACAAAGATCGGTACCAGGGCCAGAACGTCGGAACCATCCTCTGCGGCGGCAACATCGACATGATGACCCTGTCCTCGGTCCTGCAGCGCGGCATGGTGCGCAGCCACCGGCTGGTGAGGCTCGAGGTCGAGGTGCCGGACATTCCGGGCGCCCTCGGCCAAGTCACCCAGCTGATCGGCGAGCTACACAGCAACATCATGGAGCTCAGCCACCAGCGTGCGTTCGACGCGTCCTCGGCTCGCGCCGCGATCGTGAACATGGTGCTGCAGCTTCGCGGCGAAGAAGAGGCGGAGCAGGTGTTGGAGGCCTTGTCGGCCCGGGGTTTCGATACCCGTTTGGTCGACTGAGGGTTGATCCGCAAGGCGCGGGCAACTTCTGACTTCAGAACGAAGTGGCGTGCAGAGGCACGGCGCTGCCGAACCATGCAGCGCCCGGACGAGGATCGAGGAGGAGATCACGAAACGGTCTGACGTCCACCCCGCGCAGCATCAGTGACCGGAGTACGCCGGCCCCGCGGATGTCTCCGACCAGGCGAAAGCCCACGATACGGCCGTCACTCAAGAACACCTTGCGCAGCGTGTCGTTCTTGCGTGACCGCAGCTCTTCCTGTCCGCTCTGTGATCCCACCGCCATGACTTCCACGCCGAGGTGCTTGAGGCTGTTCATGGATTCGGCGCCCTCATAGGGCACCTCGAAGCCCAGTAGACCGTTGGCCACAACGCGCGCTTGAGCAACGGCGTTCGGAAAAATGGCATGGACAAAACGCTCGCCGGTCATCCGGTCCCTGGTTTCCGCCACATCGCCTGCCGCATAGATGTCCGGGATGTTCGTACGCTGAAGATCATCGACGATGACGCCCCAGCTCGTCTCGACGCCCGACCCCTGCAGCCAGTCGATGGCAGGTTTAACGCCCGTTGCGGCAACGTAAGCATCTGCATGGAGCTCCTCACCCGACGCGAGCTTCACGCCGGAAACCTCGCGGTCACCCAGGAAGGCTTCGGCACGCGTGTTGAGGCGAACCTCGACACCGCGTGCGCGCACGTTTTCGAGCACCATCTCGGCAGTTTCGGGCTCGAGCATCCGCCACATCAAGCGATCCTCCATCTCGACCATGGTGACGGCCACGCCCAGATCTTGGAGAAGTAGCGCCAGCTCCACCCCGATGAAGCCGGCTCCGACGATCGCTGCGCTGCGAATCTGGCCAGCACGGACCCCGTCTACCAGCTGCTGAGCCGCCGAGAGCGATTTGAAGTTGTACACCCCCGGTAGATCGTGGCCGGCGATAGGTGCATACAATCCGCCGCCGGTCGCGATCACCAGCCGACCGTAGTTCAGCACGGATCCGTCCGCCAAGCTCAGCTCACGCGCTTGGGGCGCCAGCGATTTCACACGGGTGTTTGCTCGGTAGTCCACGTTCAGCCGGTCGCAGATGTCGCGCCCCTTCCAGAACAAGGTGTCCTCGCGCCCAGTGAGAAAATGATCGGCCATGGCCGGTGGCGCGTAGGGTGGAAAGGGCTCAGACGAGAGCATGGCAATTCCCACTTCGCGGTCGTGCTCACGCAGCGCCTCGGCCACGGTGATGCCGGCCGGGCCGGCGCCGACGATTACGATGCGTGACGCCATCGCTCTAGCTCCTCACGCAGCAACGCATCGCGCAGCTCACCGACCGCGCGCAGGAACGACGAATCCGGACGGGTGAGCAAAGGCCCCACGTCAGGCTCACTCTGCAGGAGCTGCTCCTCGTAGGGGAGCATGTGCCGGGTGGTGAACGGGAAGCTGCCTTGGTCTTCGAGGATCTGGGCAACACGGTCAATGTCACCGTCATTGCGCACTCGGTTGACCACGAGATGAACGGCAGGAATCCCGAGCTCCCGTGCAAGGCGCGCGGCGTGCAGGGCCACCTGCACCCCGTTGAAGGTGGGATCGGTGACCACAACCGCATGGCGGAAGCCCCGAGCCAGCGCGCGGCCGAAGTGCTCGATTCCCGCCTGGGTGTCGAGCAGGATCGCCTCGCGGCGGCGCAGGCTGACCGCGTTGGCTACGGCCGCTAGCAGCGAGTTCTCCGGGCACACGCAACCGGCGGCGGGTTTCACGGTGTTGCCCATCACCAGCAGACGCACGTCCTCGGGCCCTACGACGCCGAAGCGCTCGACCACGTCATCGACGTCCGGATTGAGCCGGAAAAACAGTCCCCAGCCCGAGCCTGGGCGCACGCCGGTTTTCTCCTCCACGTACTCCGGATTCTGGCTAAGCGGAACCAGAGCGCGGGCGCGGTCATGGGGCAAGCCGAGGGCATAGGGAAGATTCATCTGCGGGTCTGCATCCAACGCCAGTACCCGATACGAATCCCTTGCCAGAAGCCGTGCCAGCAAGGCCGTCAGGCTCGTTTTGCCCACCCCGCCTTTGCCGGTGATGACGACCCGGAACTCTTCGGGCTGGGCACGCTGCTCGAGCCCCGAGTGATCATGATGCTCGTGTTCGTGCCCTTCGTGATGGTCGTCACACATCGCGAGACTCCAAGCCCAGCGCCGCACGCTTCGCCTCGATGTGCTTGCGGATCAGCACCGCGGCTTTCTCGGGGTCGGCCTCTACGCCGAACTTGGCGCCGACCACGTCATCCAAATCCTCGGCCAGCAGCTTGACCACATTGCGGCTGCCAAACACAGGCGGCTGCACGCCGAGCACGGTGTAAATGCCGCTCGCCACGACGTACGCACCGATCGACACGGCCTTCTCCGAATACCATTCCGGCGCGGCGCCGGCCAAAGGCAGTTGGGAAATATCCACGCCGAGATAGTTGGCCAGCGCCGCTGCGAGCACCAGGATGCGCGTGTTATCGACACAGGAGCCCATGTGCAGAACCGGCGGAATCCCGAGTGCCTGGCACACCTCACGCAGCCCAGGGCCGGCCATTTCCGCGGCTTCCGGCATCATCTGGCCCGCCTTGCCGTTGGCAATGGACGAGCAGCCGGTGACCAGCACGAGGATGTCGTTCTCGATCAGCCGGCGAGTGAGCATGACGTGACCGTAGTCCTGCTGGATCTTCGGGTTGTTGCATCCGACGACGCCTACTGCGCCGCGGATCTTGCCCGCCTTGATCGCGTCTACCAACGGCTCGGGGGTACCGCCCAGCGCGCCTAGGATCGCTTCCACCGAGAAGCCGGCCATCATCTCCACCGTCTCGTCCGGGATGCGGACCCGTTCGGGGTTGCGGTTGCCGTAGGCTTCCACGCCCCGGCGGACGATCTGCTTGCCGATCTCGAGGCCGCGGCGGGGATCGAAGGAGATGTGCGTCGCCCCGGTGAACTTGGCTTTGTCGGCGGTCGAGATCACCTCGGTGTGAAAGCACTTCGCCACGTCGGTGACCGACGGCATGATGCATTGATAGTCGACGACCATGGCGTCGAGTGCGCCAGTGAGGAGCACCAACTCCTGCATGAGGTGGTTGCCCGCCATGGGAATGCCCCTGCGCATCTGTAGCTCGTTGCCTGTGCAGCAGAGCCCCACCAGATTGATTCCGTCGGCGCCCTTGCCCTTGGCCAGCTGGATGAGCTCGGGGTCGGCTGCCGCCTGGACAATGACGTCGGAGAGCATGGGATTGTGCCCGTGCAAGGCGATGTTCACGCTCTCCGGCTTCAACGCGCCAAGATTGACCCGCGACAGCACCGGTTTCGGCGTGCCGAACATGACATCGGACAGCTCGGTGGCGACCATGGAACCGCCCCAGCCATCGGAAAGGCTCGTGCGCAGGCAGTGGAGCAAGGTGTTCACATAGTCGTTGTCCACGCCCATGTGGGTGCGATGAAGCATTTCCACGTTCTCACGATCGATTCCGCGCGGCGTGATGCCGAGCTCCGCCCAGCGCTCGGTCCTCTGGCTCGGCACGCGGGCCGTAAAGCCCAAGCTGCTCTTGCGGGTACCGAAATCCTCCATCATGGCAGAAGCCAGATCTTGGGCGATCTCGAAGGTTTCCCGGCCCTCGGTGCCCACGCCCCATTCCTCCGCCAGCGCGCGCAGCTTGTCGGGGTCACGGATCTCGTAGCCGCTGGTTTTGCCTTCGGCAAGCTCGGCAAACACCTCGAGGATATCCCGGCCATGGTCGGAGTGGGCAGACGCTCCCGCGGCGATGGTGCGGCCGAGATTGCGGGCGACGATGATGTCCGCATCGGCACCGCATACGCCTTTCTGCGGCCCCTCACCGAAAGGGTCGACCCGGCACGGACCCATGGCGCAGTTGCGGCAGCTCACGCCCATGGCGCAGTAACCGCACTGAGGTTGCTGGGCGGCAAGCCGATCCCAGACTGTCTCGATGCCCTCCTCGCGGGCCCGCGCGATCATCGCCCGCGCATCCTTGTTGATGCTCAGGCTGTTTACATCTTTTTGGCTAGCCATTTGCTAATCCTCCCTCACGGCGGTCGCTGACCGGCCCCAGGCGCGCCACGCTTCCACGTTGTCCGGCGCTCGTGGCGCGGCGGGCTCCATGGCGGCGACGGCCGACAGCACTGCGTGCGCTTCTCGAACTCGCCCCGCTTGCACCAAATCGTTCAACTCTCCGAAGACCAGAGCATCTACCTTGCACACCTCGGAGCAGGCTGGCTCCTCGTTGCGCCGCACGCGTCGCACGCAGCCATCGCATTTGACCGCGACCGTGCGAGCCGGCATGCCGTTGCTCTGCGCGTGGAAGCTGACGACGTCGAACGGGCATACCATCGCGCACATCGCGCAGGTGATGCATTTCTTGGGGTCGATCAGAACGAGATCCTGCTCCGCGTCGCGAGAGATGGCGCCCGAGGGGCACACCTGCTGGCAGGGCGCGGGATTGCAGTGCCGACATTTGCCTGGGAAGGACGTGAACTGAGCCGCCCCGGGGGCCACATGAATCCTCGAACGGGGCGGGGGTTCCTCGAACATCGCGGCCACGGCATCCCGGCTTTTCGAATGCTCCACGACGCAAGCGAACTCGCACTGCCGACATCCTATGCACCGCTCAGGATTTACGAAGACCGTTTTCATCTTCCCCTCGCGTTCAGCGCCAATCAAGGACGCATCATGTTCGCCAGGAATCAATGCAAGAAACAGGCCCCGCGAAGTGGACGATCTCTCGTCACTTTTCGGCTACCCGAAGCGCATTCTGTGCGCTTCGTCGGACCCGCGCGCAGGCATTGCGCGAGGAAGTCGGCGGGCGCCTCCGCCGGACAAACGCCCTACCGGCCGTGCAGTCCTAGCCGCGGTTCAGCAACTCCTTCATCCTCCCGACTGCGTCCTCGTCTTCAACGAGTAGCAACAACAAGTCGCCTGACTGGACCCGCGTCTTGCCCCGCGCGAGAAGGACCTCCTCGCGTGACCAAGGACAAATCGGGCCTGCCAAATCCATGGAGGGCTGCCAAGATCTCGGCAGCGGCGGAGATGTTAGGCGTGATGATGCCGGCCACACCGATCTCTTGACAGGCAGCTCGCAGGCCCAGGTCTTTGAGCTTCACGATGATTGTGGGGACGCCAAAGCGTTTAGCCAACATCGCGATCACCGTGTTGAGCGCGTCCGAGTTGGTGCTCGCGACGAGCGCGTCGCTCTCCTCGATCAACGCTTTTTGAAGGAGCTCAGGATGGGTCCCGTCACCCTCCAGGACGAACGCGTCGAACTCCTGGCTGAGGTCTTCGCAGCGCGCTTCGTTGCTGTCGATGAGCACGACCTCGTGCGACCCACTGCGGGTTAGATCCCTCGTGAGCTCGTAGCCGATGTCCCCGATTCCCACGATGATGACTCTCATCGCATCCTCCTGCGTAGCTTCCAGGTGCCTGGATACAGTAGCAATACCACGGGCAGGCCTTCGGGTCGTCCGACCCACATGTCGAGACTTAGGTAGTATAGTGCTCGAATGACGACGAGCACCCGCGCTGTCGCCGTCGCGCTTTTTGTCGACTTCGTGATCGGAGTGGCCAAGACGGTCGCGTTCCTGCTGACCGGCTCGACCGCGATCATGGCGGAGGTGCTCCACTCCGCGGCAGACCTCACCAATCAGAGCCTCTTGGTCGTCGGAATCGTTCGGTCGCGACGCCAGCCTGATCGTGAATACCCCTACGGCTTCGGCCGTTCTCGCTACATATGGGCGCTGCTATCGGCGGCCGGAGTGCTGTTCGTCGGGAGCGGCGTGTCGGTGGTCCGTGGGGCGCAACAGATCTGGGCCCCCGAGCCCCTCGAGCACCTGGGCTGGGGCTTCGTCATCCTGCTTGGATCGCTGGTGGCGGAGAGCATCTCGCTGGCGTTTGGGTTGTCGGCCGTTCGACGATCGGCCCGCAAGGCGGATCAGTCCGCGTGGCAATACCTGCGAACAGGCCCCGATCCGATGGGCGTTGCAGTGGTGCTCGAGGATGCGTCGGCCGTGCTCGGCATACTGATCGCCGTGACGGGGCTCGGGTTGGCAGAGCGCACGGGAAACCCCGCCTGGGATGGTGCCGCCTCCATTGCCATCGGCCTGCTGCTTGGCGTGTCCGCAGTCTTTCTCATCAATCGGAATCGCCGCCTCCTGCTTGGTCCCACCCCTCCGTCCGAATCGGTCGCCCGAATGCTGGCGGTCCTCGAAGACAGCCCGATCGTCGCCCGAATCCAAGACGTGAAAGTCTCGCAACTCGGAGCGGATACGGTCCGATTCAAAGCCGAAGTCACCTTCGATGGTCGCGAGCTCGCTCGTCGTCTGTTGGCCGAACGGGATCTAGATGCAACCTGGGCCAGACTGGATGGACCGCAGGCACTCGAGCGCCTGTTGGTCGAGTTTGGGGGCGAGGTTACGGACGCGATCGGCGATGAAATCGACCGGCTCGAGGAGGAGCTCACCGAGGCCGCGCCAGAGGCCCGGCATGTCGATCTCGAGCCAGACTGAGACAGGAGGTCGTGGTATCCGCTGGACGCTGTGGAACTAGCCGACTTCACAGAGTCGGGCTTTGTCTCAGTCGATGCCCCTCTAGATTGACGCGCTCGAGGACATCGCCCCTCGTCGGGTCGATGGCCAGGATCAGTTTCGCCATCGCTGTCGCCCGAGCCATGAAGCCCTTGGTCGCATAGAGGTCGACGGCGCGCTCGTAGGCCAGCACCGCATCGGCTTCGAGTGCCAGATTTAGCTTTGCACGAAGATCCGTCGTCTTGCTTGGTCGTCTCAACATTCAATTCCCCCACTTGGTTCATGCGATGCTGCTCTGCACGGGACGAAGCAACACGCGTGCCAAGACTCTAGAGGGGCCTATTCCCTGTTTTCGTCGACGGTGCGCGCAAGGGTTGCACTAGAGCAGGTGCGAGCCGCAGGACCTGCGATGACGGCTGGTGCTCGGCCATCGCGCAGATCGTGCGTTCGTACAATCGGCGTTCGCTTGATCTAGAGCTCTGCCACGGCGCATGTTGCCTTTCGCAGCCACTCCGCGCTTTGGCCCGGGTGTTGCATGGAAGTCGGTGAATCAGTAGGCCGATTGGGCGATGTCCTCGTACTTCAAAGCGATTGCCATCGATTTCGATGGGACCCTCACCGAAGGAGGTCGTCCGGACGAATGGGTGCTCGCGTCTTTGGCGGAGGCCCGTGATGCTGGGATGGCACTCCTCTTGGTAACCGGCAGAGTCGTTTCGGACCTGTTGCACGTTTTTCCCGACGCGGAGCAGTGGTTCGACCTGATCGTCGCAGAGAACGGGGCCGTGATTCGGCGAGCTGGGGTGTCCCATGCACGGACCGCACCGGTCCCTCTGGAGCTGGACGCGCCGTTGGTCCAGCGTGGCGTGTATTTTCAACGGGGGCAGGTGCTCCTCGCCTGCAACAGTGAAGATGAGCTCGTCGTCTTGGAGCAAGTGCGGCGACTCGGAGCGGACTGTCAGTTGACCCGCAACCGAGGGGCCCTGATGGTCTTGCCATCCGCGGTCTCAAAAGGCACAGGTCTTCTCGAAGCATTGAAAGAGCTCGGCATTTCGTACCACAGCACAATTGGAATCGGGGATGCAGAGAACGACTTGGCCCTGCTTCGCCATTGCGAGCTGGCCGTCGCTGTAGGCAATGCCGTCGATTCCTTGAAGCGAGAAGCCGATATCGTTCTCACGGCCAACGCTGGGGAAGCCGTTGCGGATTTCCTTCATGATCGGGTCCTCGCTGGTGCGCCATTGTCCGCGTCGCGTCGCTGGCAGGTTACGCTTGGGCAATCGGACGACGGTGGTCGAGTCAGGTTGCCGGCGTCCCGGGCCAACGTGTTGTTCGTAGGAGACAGCGGCGTCGGAAAGTCCTATGCCGCAGGCCTTCTAGCGGAGCGCTTGATCGAGCTCGACTACTCCGTGTGCATCCTCGACCCCGAGGGTGACCACGCGCCCCTCGGACACCTGCATCAGGTTGTCGCGCTCGGAGGAAGCGGCCCGCTGCCGCCAGCCGAGAGCGTTCCCGAGTTTCTGGGGCAGGAGCTCGGAAGCCTGGTCGTGGATCTCTCGTTGCTCGGCGAAGAACAACGAGCCCGGTATGTGGCTGAGTTGCTCCAGGCTCTGCACGAGGAGCGCAGCCGATCCGGCTTGCCCCATTGGATTATCGTCGACGAAGCACAGGTGCCTTTTGCCGACGAAGGCGCAGCTTGCCCGACATTTCAAGGTCAGAAGGGCCTCTGCCTAGTGACCTTCGATCCCGGCCAACTATGTCGTTCGCCGGAATTGGACTTCGACTTCTTGATCGCCATTCCGGGGGAGAGCGGTATAGATCCCACCGCCCTCGAAGGCATGCGCGAGCGATGGGACATCGACCCGCTCGATCGACTGCCGGCACCACAAGAGGGGCAGGCATTGCTTGTGCGACTGGGCGATTCCCCCCGAGTCGAACTGTTCAAGCTGGGCCGGCGCTTCATTCAGCACGTGCGCCACTGGCACAAGTATGCGGACGCGCACCTTCCGCCGGGTAGCATGTTCCAATTTCGCAACTACTTCGGGCTCACCGGCGCTCGAGCCGACAACCTCGCAACGTTTCGCCGTGAGCTACTGCTGTGTGACTCCACAGTGCTAGAGCACCATGCGGCCCATAACGATTTCTCCGACTGGCTGGCGCATGCAATACATGATGAGAAGCTGGCGTTGACCGCGCGCGAGCTAGAGGCGCGGAGCCGGGAACACGGCACATTTGAAGGCCTTCGCCACGCACTGGTGGAAGCCATCGAGATTCGATATTTGGCCTAATGTGAGTCGATGCCACGCCTAGAAGCTTCCACGAGATGAAGAGATGACGGCACTGACTTGGATCGTCCTCACGGGCGTCGCAATGAGCGCGATCGCCCTGGTGGGGAGCATCACGCTTCTCATGAAGAAGGCGACGCTCGATCGCATCATCATGCCGCTCGTTGCGTTCGCGGCGGGGTCGCTTCTGGGTGGATGCTCAATCGGCTTGCTCGAGACTAATCCGACGACGCGATCTCTTGGGTCTCGCGGAGCTCTTTCTCGAGCTCACCCTCCGGTGAGAATACGGTGATAGAGGCGATTCGCCGCAGGGTCTTGGAACGGCAGGAGCGACTCCCCGTACACCCAGTCCCGATTGAGCGTTCTGAGCCAGTCCTCGGTCACCCGCTCCGGTTCCAGTCCCGCGGCGCGGATCGCGGCCACGAGCTCGAACACACTTCGAATCGGTGTCCCGTCCGCATAGATGCGCGCAAACGAGGCGTATAGTTCTTGGAGCTCATTCTTGTCGGTCATATTCATTCTCCATGTCCGACGGCGTCGGTCAACATACGCCGCTCAGCCGACGCGATCACAAGTCGCGTGCGCCCGTGCCTCCTCACAACCCCGTCGACCGTACAATCGTTGATGTTTCCACGCTTGGGGTCAAGCTAACCTACCCCCATGCTTCCGTTGCTCTACGCCCTTCTCGCAACCACCCGATCGACCCTCCGGCCGCAGCGCGAACTCGCTCTCGAGAACCTGGCCTTGCGACAGTCCCGCGACAATGGCGGCTAACATCTCGCCACGGACAACGTTCTGAGGAACGACAGCGTGTCACCTCATGGCACGCACAGCGAGCTCGACCAGGCTGATCAGAACCAGGATCGCGGCCAACCCCCAGAGGATCACTTGACCGCGAAGCGGCAGCGCGAGGTCTCCAAAGACTAACCATCCGGTGAGCACAAACCCACCACAGAGATTGATCGCAATGGCCCCGCCGAGCCCGAGGCCCAGCGGCTGCGCATCGCCACGCACGCACTCCCACGCGAGCGCGATGCCGATGCCGAAAAGCACGCCGCCAAGAATCGTCGGGTAGAAGGCCGTATCGGAACCAGGAATGCCCAACCAATCCCCGACGGTCCCGAAACTGAGAAGTGCAACACCCAACAAGAGGTTGATGAGGCTATCAAGCAAGAGGACTCGCCGGCGGGATTTGGTGGGCATGATGGGTGAAGTGCGAAGCGGAGCTTGGGGGGCGGTGACTCTTATTCGACGATTCGAATGAGGTGCGTGGGGGCCGTCGTGAGATGAGTGCTGTCGATTGCGCGGAGCGAGTCTCGAACGTCCCCTTCCCGCGCGTGGTGCGTCAGGATGGCAATCGATGCGGTACCCTCGTCGCCGGCTTCGACGTCCTGGACCATCTGCTCGATCGAGATGCCCGCGTCGCCAAGCTTGCCCGATAGCGCGGCGAGCACCCCGGACTCGTCGCGCACCGAAAAGCGGAGGTAGTAGCGCGACGACACGTCGGCCATTGCTTGGATCTTCTGGTCGCCATCGATTGGGAAGTTCCAGTGCCTGACCGGCGCGCCTGCCAGTGAGTTCTTCGCGATGTCGATGATGTCGCCCGCAACACTCGTGGCCGTCGGACCGGCGCCGGCACCAAGGCCCGAAAGGAAACTAGGCCCCACCATCTCGCCGTGAATCGAGACCGCGTTGAGCGCCCCGTCGACGTGCGCAAGGGGATCGCTCTCGGGCACGAGGGCCGGATGGACCCGTAAATCGAGATCGCCAGCCTCCAGGCGTTCGGCAAGCGCGAGGGGCCGGATCACGTAGCCAAAGTTTCGCGCATATTGAATGTCTCGGGGGTCGACTTGTTCGATCCCCTCGGTCGGAATCTCGCTCGGCAGCACGCGCGCCCCGAACGCAAGGCCCGCAATGAGCGCGAGCTTGTGACTGGCATCGCCGCCTGTGATGTCGAGCGTCGGGTCAGCTTCGGCAAACCCTGCCTCTTGCGCGGCTTTCAGCGCATCGCCGAACGCAGCCCCTTCATTGGCCATGCTCGACAGAATGTAATTACTGGTTCCGTTGATGATGCCCCTGACGGACTGGATGTGATCGGAAGCAAGCGATTCCCGAATCACGCGGATCACGGGAATGGCTCCAGCCACCGCAGCCTCGAAGTAGAGGTCGCAGCCATTGGCCTCTGCAAGCGCGAACAGCGCTGCACCCCGTTCGGCGAGAAGCGCCTTGTTGGCCGTGACCACGTGCTTCTTCGCCTCGAGCGCCCCACGCACCAGGCGATCGGCCACCGCCACCCCGCCGATGAGCTCGACGACCACATCGACGTCGTCCCGGGTCACGAGCTCGAAGGCATCGTCCAGCAGAGCGACGCTCGGATCTTGCGCACGAACGATGTCGAGCCGCGCCGCGTCCTTGTCAGCAACGGCTACGAGCCTGACGGGCGCCCCTGCTCGTGCCCGGATCACGTCTGCATGCTGGAGCAAGGCCGTCACGAGACCCTCGCCGATCACGCCGCAACCACATAGCCCAACCTTTATCTCACGCTCCAAACCGCTACCTCCAAGAAGCGACCAAGGTAGCAGACTCGAAGCGCGCCGCTACGGAACGGAAGGTTCTAGCAAGAGTTGGTCCGGGTCGCGGAGCGTTCGGTTGGACCCATCCAAAGAGTTGATATCGATTCGACTTAGGTCGACTCGCGGGGAAAAGACGACTCTATGAAAGGAGTCGACGATCCGCTGCATGTATTCCGTCTCCGACTCTCCCGCCTGAGGCTCTGCGTCGGAGCACCCCCAAGCCGCACCCGTTCGACCGAAAAGGCACGCCCGGCCGGAACGGACCTCGATGCGAAGACCGTCGTCGGAGTCGTCGAAGCGGGGCGAGCGACCCAACGC